>Ga0208849_1000053_pt1 | contig 111889 bp, 111 predicted proteins | sample NGESurdeep072012_10_FD_184470 | JGI IMG/M metagenome (GOLD analysis project Ga0208849, IMG submission 184470) | Arctic peat soil microbial communities from Barrow, Alaska - NGEE Surface sample 53-3 deep-072012 (SPAdes) | ecosystem: Environmental > Terrestrial > Soil > Wetlands > Peat ... | reverse complement strand
ACTTCGTAACCGGGAGCAGGTAGTGGCACCCTGGGTATTGGGTCAAGTTGCGAAACCAATCAACCACCAAGGACACGAAGTTGCACGAAGGAAACCGCCTAAGCTGGCCTTCGTGACCCTTCGTGTCCTTGGTTGGTTGATTGGTTTTCCGCTACCGAGGCAAACTGACCCACTACCCCGTAACGGGAGTGCTTGCACCGCCGCCAGTCAAAATCATAAGTGGGAAATCAGACCATGGGGGTTGGGACGCGATACATTCCCCGAGGAACTTGGTGGTCTCTTCGCTCAAGTCTTCTTCGGTAATAATGGCAGCGTCGGCGCCATCTCGAATGCATTGGGCTAATTCGCCTGGCTTGTTCACTGCTTGCACCAAAACGCCGGACTTCAGCAAGGCTTCGCCGATCAGCGCCGCTTCTTACCGAGTTGCGCAAATACCACCAATCGAAACTTGGACTTCTCGTCAGTTGCCATTAAGAGTGACGGGCAGAACTCTGTCTCCGTTCCTCGCCCTCCATCCCGAACTGGGAGAGCGAGCGTAGTTTTACCTGCGCCAGAATTACCTTCCCGGATATAGAAATGTCGTTTGGGATAGCCGTCTCACAAAACCTCGTCCAATCCGGCGAATCCCGAGGCGATGCGCTCCGTCTGAACTCCGATTGCGGCGAAAGATTCTTGTGTCACGGTTTCGCTCCGAAACGCAAAAATAGCTACTCCCACCTGCGAAGCGTCTGGAAGTCTCCAAAACCTAATTACCTAGAATGACTGCGGCCGTGCAAAGGCTCCATACCGAGTTTCGGGTAGAGGCTGAAGGGATTCACTTTACGAATGGGGTAACTACTTTGAAGTGCGCGCCTGGAGAAGCGCTTCCAACGCGCCAAGGAGATATTGGGGGTCTTCTTCGCCTTTGCGAATCCAGACATCGGCAATGCCGAGGGTCTCGTCCAGCAGAGTGCCATACGCCGAAAGGATGATGATCGGAACTAACGGCTTTATGAGCTTTAGTTCACGAGCTGTTGTAACGCCATTCATCCCCGCCATCCAGTAGTCGAGGATCACCGCGTCAATCTCTTCCGATTCAAAAATCTTGATTCCATCAGCCCCCGATAACGCGGTAAGAACCCTGTGTCCGGCGGTTTCGAGGAGAATTTTCCGGACCTTCAATCCTGGCTCTTCGTCGTCAATGCACAGGATTGTGGATGGCTTGGCTGGCATGGGATAAGGATTCAGACTTGCTGACAGACAGTTGCCTGCTTGCTACTGCACATGCGGCTTTTGGTTCTTTGAAGTTAGATCTACCGCCGCTAGAATTGCTCCGACTACTTCCTGGGCAGGGCTGGACTCTTTGTAAACCTCTTTCACTCCGTAATTGATGGCAGACTGCAAAGTTAACACGTCGCCATTCGACGGAGCGAGAACCGAAACGAAAGCTCGTGGAAAAACCAGATGCAGGACTCCCGCCAAAGGCCAACCATCGCCTCCTTCCCGCAGTTGCGAGGAGACGATGGCGACGTCGAAATAGTGATGGGTTATGGCGAGCAGGGCGGTCGGAAGGTCCCGCGCGATGATTGCCGTAAATCCATTCTCCGACAGTGTGGATTGCAAATTGGAGAGCACTCCCATATCCGAATGTACAATTAATGCCATTCGCTGAGGTCTTGTTGCCTTCTGTGGCGTTCTAGCCATTACTACTTTTCTCCCGAATCGCGATATCTTGAGATCAATCGATTTAATGCCGAAATCAAGTCTTCCAGTTCCACCGGTTTATAGGCCATGTAATCGATTCCTATATCGAGGGCCGCGCGCGTATTGTTTGCGCTCGCGAAGCCTGTACAAACCACGATCGCTGGTTTCGGCTTACAATTCATCGCTGCCCGCGCCACTTCCAATCCAATGTCTTCTTTTTCCATATTCAGGTCGGTAATGACCGCATCAAAATGTCCGTTTTTGGTGAGCATAGCCAGGGCTTGAACCGAGTTCTCCGCCGTAGCTACGTCATATCCCTCGTGCTCAAACACCATGCGAAGAGTCCGCAGGATGCTCACCTCGTCATCAACGAGTAGGATAGAACGTTTCAAAGTCATTAGCGGAAGAGCCCCTAGGGAGTCTCAAAATATAACATTTTTGTTAATGGAAAGGTACAAATACACGCCTCGCCGCACGGACTACGAATGAGCACGGGCGGGAAGTCTAGCTGCCCGGAACGCAACCAGGCGGAACAATGCTGCCTTGATTTCGTCCAGGTCCACAGGCTTAAAAGCAAAATAATCAACACCAAGGTCAAGCGCAGCCCGCAGACGTTCGACGGTTGGATCACCCGTATACACAAGAATAGCCGGCACCCGCTTGCGCTTCTTCGCTTCCCGGGCGAGATCCAAACCCATCCCTTCCTTATCTAAGCTGAACTCGGTAATGATTGCATCATAATCATTTCGCCGAATGGACTCTTGTGCGATTTGAAACGTCCTCGCAGATTGAACTCTGAAGCCCGCCTCTTCAAGGATGGTTGTAAACGTGTATAGAATGGCGGGCTCGTCTTCCGCTAATAGGACGGTCCCACGAAGCTCGCTTTGTTCCGCCATCGCTTATTGATCAAGGATCTAGAGCTAATTTGCCGCGCAGGCGTTAGGACGTTGGGAAACTAACGCTTCGATGAAAGGGAATCGGCTCCCGTTATCCCCAATATTTGAAAACTTTCAAAAACAACTCGTTAAGGGGATTTGCTTAGGCCTTTTCCTTGCGCTCCGAATCCTGATGCATTGTCACCGAAGCGCCGCTCAATTGACCGCTGCCGGGTCGAAAAGTCAGACCACCGGGCGCCTCTTCGGCCGGAAGGCCGGCCAACTCGCGCTTGTGCTTTTCAATATCGCGCAGCCGGCGGATAATCGCTGCCTCTTCCTTCACGTACTCTTCCTCCGAGAGTTCTCCGGACTCAAGTTCGAGTTGCAATTCCAGCAAACGCTCTTTGATTGGTGCGTCATCCGTATATTGCTCTTCCGCCATTTTTTGCAGGGTACGAAATATAAATTTGAACCCTGAAATAGGAAGCAGCAGCAGATCGTCAATCAATAGCATTTTCGACCTTTCATGTCACGATGACGACACACGCTCGAGCTTGAGTCTTATATTTACAAAATTATAGGGTGGCCACGGTCCGGTATATTTAAACTTCAACCGCTTCCCATATTTCTTCGCAATCTTATTCACGATGCCATCGAACTCGGCCTCACGCTTCCTCTCTACGAGAAATGCCGCGTTCATGATCATTTTATCTCCGATAGGCTGGTTATCTCGCGACGCAACACAGACGCCGCGCAGCGCCTCATAGATTTCACGAACGTACTGCGATGATCGTTCTCCCATGGCTTTATCAATCATTCGTCCCAGTTGCATGCGCGCGAGATAAGTGGATTGCAGGTGTTTTCGGACGATTTCAAGATGGAATCTGCCGATTTCTTCATCTTCCTGCTTTAGCTCTTCGATAATCTGATCGCGATCCCAGGTTACTTTCACACCAAACTCCAGTTTCCCGGCCATTTGACTCAAAACGTCTTTTAACGACGGATAAATGCTTTTTAGCACTTCGCGAATGTCATCTTCGGTCCGAAATACGGTTCCGAAACTCATTGGAATAATCGTATAACCCTTCATGACCGTCTCAATCACATGCTCATGAGCCAGCGCATTCTCGCGAGTCGGATCGAAAATAAAAACGGTGGTATTGCTGACAACTGCCGCGATGTCCAGATACTTGATCATGCAAACGAGTTCGCCGGTGCCGCCGATCCCGATCTTCCCGAATGTGGCCGGTTCCCTCGACTCTACAATTCCATAGACATATCGCCCACCAGTGCCTGCCGGAATATCGGAAAGCGGAGACTCATCCGACATCTTGACATGCACGTCCTCTCGAACTTCTTTTGGAATTTTGCGTTTCGTTTTCTTACTCTTATTTGGCATAAGTCCTTTGACCGCCCGCAATGTCCGCGCCGTCACCTTCTTACGATTTGAGAGCCTCGGTCGCCGCAAGCGGAAATGCAAGCTTAAAAATTGTGCCTTTTCCAATCGTGCTGCGCACCTGAATGCGGCCGGAATGATTTTCTACAATCCCCTTCACAATCCACAGCCCAAGCCCTGTACCCTTCTCTCCTTTAGTCGTGACAAAGGCCTCGAACATTGACGATTGCAACTCCCGCGGAATGCCCGAGCCCTGGTCCGCAATGCTGATCGTCACCCATCCGTGAATTCCGTCGGGCGCCATCAAATGCTTCGTCCGAATGGTTAATTTTCCACCCTCTTGCATACTGTCTCGGGCGTTCACCACAAGATTGGAAAATAATTGTCGAAACTGATCCGACGATCCCTTCATCGGTGGAATATCGCCAAATCGCTTGTCCACGATAACACCCGCCTTGGATAGTGGACGCGCGAAAAGAGCCAGCGTATCCTCCAAGACGTTATTTAGATCGAAACCTCCAGGCTGCGCCGTATTGCGATAGAGACCCAGCATCTGACGCACGATTCGCGTCACCCGCTCGGTCTCACTTCTCAGGACTTCATAAACAGGCAGCGAGGGCTCGTCAAGCTTACCTTTCAGGAGGTAGATCGCATTCTTGATCGCCTCCATTGGATTATTGATCTCGTGAGCGATGGTTCCGGCCAGACGCCCCGTCGCCGCAAACTTCTCCATCTCCAACATGCGTCGTTCCAGTTGTAACTGCTCCAGCCTCTTCCATGTGGAGAAGTCCCGTAGCACGGTCACTGTATAGGCGACTTGCCCGCGCGCATCATAAATCTTGCCGGACCGTGCCGCATATTCGATTTCGCTCTTGGTTCCTGGGTGATGTAGATGAACTGATTTGTTTTCCTTGTCCACGAAAGAAAAGGTAAACGCGGTCAAGTACGCATCTAATTTGGCCTGGTTTTTTACAATTTGAGGGTCGCGATATTCATTTGCCAGGCCGAAAAGTTCTTTGGCGAGAGGGTCGAGCAGCACGATCTTTGCTGAATTGTCAGCGACCACGATGGGGTCGCCTACATTTTCTATGACAAGGTTCAACCGGTCGCGGTCCTGACGCACTACTTCTTCGGCGGCCCGAAGTTTCTCAAGATTATCGCGAACTTCCTGGTCTGCTCTTCGTAAGTCGGTTACATCGCGCATTACAGTGACAATTCCGGTGCGTGTGCCGTCTCTCGTGGATGTTGGAGCGCAGACGGCTTCGAAAAGCAGTTCTTCGCCCTCCATCACGTCCACCAGAGTGAAGTCGCGGGAGGCATCGCTTCCGCTCACGACCATCGAAGATAGGGCGGCGGAGAACAAAAGATTATTCATCTGCACGGCGCGGCGGCCGCCCTCGCTGATCTCTTCAGGCACCCTGAAGAAGCGCTCCGCCGCCTTATTCTGGATGATCACACGGTGCTGATTATCCGTGAGAATGACCGGATCCGCCATGCTCTGCATGACCGTTCCCATGCGCGAGATGGTGACGTCCATGTCTCGCATGTGCTGGTAGTAATATTCAGCCTTATGAAGACGAATTAGATAGCGATTGCCGAGATCCACCAGCATGCGAATCTGCCGCATTTGAGGTTCTGCGGGTTTTTTCCGAAGTTCGGTCAATACTACGTTGGCATATCCGCGTATTCCACAAACTGCGCAGGCCTGCTGTTGCATTTGAAACCTGCTGTTTTGAAAGTTCTGGACTGCCAGGCAGTTTTTCCGCCGCGCTCCTTCTGCTTCCCAACAACTGCTGCGGCTGCCATAAATCATTGGGCAAGCATATAAAGCACTCTGTCTGGATGGATCACTCGGCAACAGGGCCGGCTTTGAACTTTGAATAACGCCGACAACGGAATCTTCGCTTGCCCAGAAGGACGTATTGAAATTCGCCAAATACTTTTTATCGCAGTTTAGGGATGAAGTAGGTCTTATATCGCCGCTTTCGAGGTCAACTTCCAGCACTAATGCGCGCGGAAATCCTAAAAGAACGATTTCCTCAAGCAGGGTGGGAAGAATTTCCTCGGGGCGATCTGCGGCGAGCAGTCTCACCGCTGCGGACTCAACCGACGACTGATGCTCGGCCAACCGATTAGGTTTCCGCCGCGGGTTTGGGGTGCCCATGCGTTCTGCTCCCCTCACTTAGAAAGCCTATCGGCGGCGAGCCCTGCGTCGAGCAGGGGCGCGAGTGACGCGTCGGGTGGTCTCCACTTCCATCTCGGGTTCTTCCGCCTCAGTCAGCTGTGGGCGCGAAACCAGTCCCGTTAAGCCTACGGCATCGGCATACTTTAAATACGTGTCAATGGATGCCACAACAACGCGGGCTTCGACCGTAATCAGATCAATTCCAACCAGCGAAATTCGCACCCATGCGTCAATGACGATGCCCTTATCGAGAATGCGATCAAGCACATCAATAAGACTGGAACCACCCGACATCCGTTCGACAGCCATGAAGAGTTCCTCCTAAAATTTACTAAAGATTGCGTTTTCCGCGCCGCGATCCTGGCACGCTTTTCCGCGGCGCCCCTTTCCTGCTTTCTGGAAGTGCGACTGGGGGAGGTGGCGCCTGCATGGTCAAATTAGGGTCATACTTCCACCAGTTCAGTCCGATTTGCTCAGCCTTGTCCACCGAGCAAACCAGGAGTCGAATCCGGATGGTCAATAACTCAACATTCGCCAATGAGATGCGAACATCACCGGCGATTACCAATCCCTTGTCAAGAATACGGTCCAAGATGTCAAGAAGATTCGTGGTCCCGGAAACTGTTGGCACTCGGTCCATAGACTGATTCTTTCGCTCTTTCTTGCGTTGGGGGAAAGTAAATCGCCTTCTTCTGAGGTCGTGATGCTAACTTGCCCGTTAGCGGTGTGTCAATGACAGAGCGCCAAAAACAAAAGAAAATCTTCATTCGATTGATCTGAAATTCACTTATCCAGTAAATGCCCTAAGGGCCCTAGATCAATATTCAAATCCGCGGGAGTCAGTCCAAAACTTGCCGCCAGTTCGTGGATCTTTGCTTCGAGCACCATTAGCGCTTCACCCATTTTCTCGACCTGATTTTCCGCTAATGAACCACCTTCCATCCGGCGAATTGCCTGCCTCTCCAGCACCTGGCGCAATAGCTCGACGAGGCTTAAAACCAGCCTGGCCAACCCTTGTTCAATGTTCTCCGGCGAACAGTCAATACGTTGCATTGGCGCGATCCCGCTTTGCGGGGCCGACGCTTGCGCGATTTCTATCAGCGTCTTATCCGAATCCTGCATTATTCCTCTTTGAGAAATTGGCTCGCTGGCCACGGGCCACTGAGGCGCGCGTCGAGGTCGGGTTCAATTCCGACTGTCCGCAATTCGGTTTGGAATCTCCCGACCGAACCTCGCTCAACCAGCGCAAAACAACGAATGCCTTCACTCGAATCTCTTTGGCGCCATTCTTTAGTGAAGGAAAGGCAAGCTTGCCGCAATTCCTTCGCCGCTACTTCAAGTTTCTCATGCCGCGCCCGTATCTTTTGAAGATACGCCGTCCCGGATGGCTTTGCCTCCGCTCCCAAAACGCCAGAGGACTCCGCAATTCCTCGGTTCGATGTGGAACCTTTGAACTGAAGCCCGATTTCCATCTGCACCATGTCTCGCAGCCGGGTTAAGGCCGCCCGGTATTCCACCAAATGTTCTGCCAGGTAAGCAATCAACTCCGTTTCCCTGGGCAGGAGGGTGGGAAATCGAAAAGGGATGATCGCAGTTTGGTCGAATATTCTGTCAATGACGCGATGGAATGCTAAGGCTGCGTCGCGAACTTGACTGGCCGGAAGCGGGCTGTCCTCGGTGCTGGGGGAGACAAAACATCGGAGGTCGCCGTGCTCCACATTTTGAATTGGTGACCCACCCACGCCTGTGAGGGGAGCATCAACAACAGCCGATGTTTTGGTAACGCAGTAAGCAAGGAGGGTCATGGAGGACGCCCAACTGGACTATTGCTTCGGTTTCGGCACGTCATTTTGCAGGTGCTTAAGCGCGGTCTCAATCGAAGTAAGGATCACATCGAGTCCCACGTAAACAAGGTCAACACCAGCCAGGGAAATAACCAGGTTTCCGCGAATGACAACTCCAGCATTAAGCACATGATCGAGAATCTCTAGAAGGGAGGTTTCATCCCCGGAATGGGGATCGGTAACCAAAATACTGTTTGATGTGGCTGCCATTTCTTGAGGATGATCTCCAGTCATCGTTTAGAGACAAAAGAGTACGGTGGCCAGGGACCGGTACACTCAATTTTTCCTGAATCCATCCATTTTTGTGAATACTTCTCCAATAGAGCTTCGAGCTTTTTTCTGTCACCACGCTTCAACAATATAGAGGACTGCCATCGCAGCCCACGTTGGCCTCCACTGATTCTGCCCCCGTCAGCTGTCTCTGCCGAAATACGGCGCAAGGCTTTGGAAAAGGAATCCAACTCCTCGGCAGCAATTCCAATGGAAGGCCGCCGCAGCAGAGCTGCTTTTGTTTCGAGGTAGCCTCGTCCGGTATCTGGTTTTTTTTCGGGCGTTCGCGTCGGTTGCGACACGCCAAAGACTTTAACTCCCCATTCGTCGCAGCCATGAATTTTGCGCAGGTCAGCCACCAGGAATTTTTTGCGTTTGCGCACGTCTTCTTGTAGCGAAGACCCATCCAAAAACACGGTTCCAAAGCGCGCCGGCAAAATGTCAGCGACCTTCGCAATTGCGGATACGATGCGCTGATGACGAACTCCGGCTTCGCTCAACCAGTCGAGATTTTCCATGTTCTTTGCCAGATTGTCAGCGAATTCTATTTGAGAGACTTGGCTGATCCAGCAGATCAAACCTGCGCAGATCATCGGTTCGACCGACGCTTTGCCATCTACTCCAACGATGGTAAGCCCCGTGACAGACTTTGCTGTCACGCCGTAAAGATAGACCACTGTCGAAGACCGCGATGGCCTCACGCGAGTCGCCACAGTTCTCCTGTAAATTTGGCCAGTGCTGATTTGCCGGCAATCTCCGCGGGAAAGTTCTGCACTGCATAAATGTCAATGCCGGTATATTTTTTGCGGAGACCCGCCATCATGCTTTGCTGGGATTGATATGAGCGGCGGCATCGCTGGCACTTGCCAACATCTTTCAAGAAAATGACGCGATTAAGAAAGAGGGATTTCGGAATCATTTGCAGGCTTCTCAAGCTGGAAACCAATCGTTCGGTTTCGCGATCTGGCAGCACTTCCAGCAATAAGACAACGTGAACGTGCGTTCCAGCATTATTTTTGAGCAGGCTTGCCAGCTCACGAACCCGCTGCCCCAATTCCGCTACTTTTACTGCTGCGTCGCGGGCAGCCGCCAGTGTACGGTGGGCCGCCAGCGTTTTCAATAAAGGTCTTGTCCAGGCCAGGATTCTCTCCGGCATCCGCAACAGTTCTAGTGCGTGACCGGTGGGGGCCATATCAATCCCGACTCTTTGAGAGTGATTGGCCATTAAATCCAGAACGCGGAAGATTGCCATCACTTCATCAACTCCGGGCGGAACAATCTCGAGAAGTTCCGACAACAGTTGCCGCTCGAATGAAAGATCAAGGTGGATTCCCGAAACCTCGGCTCCCGTGGCTTCTTCGATATTCGCTCTAACGTCTTGCACCCAGTGCGTAAAAATAGCGACTGAATCCAGCTCTGACGCTAGGAACTTCGAGTCTCCTAAAACAGTTACGGGCTTGTCTCCAATTGGCTTTTGAAATACGTCATCTAAAGACGGTGCAGGATCTACCGAGCAGATTTGAACCGGATAGCGTTTTTCCTTGCGAGTGCTGAATCCGAGTGCCGCGGAAATCGTAGTTTTTCCCACGCCGCCTTTGCCTAAGACAAATGTAAGGGGCGCTTCGAAGATTGGCCACTCGACTTTCTTCAATCGTGCGAGGCTTACTTTTCTCCTAGGAAGTCGCAATGTTAATTCGGCTCCTCCGAAAACGTGATCAGCGAACTTCTTTAGGATAGCGGTCCCCGCAATCGAGATCCCAGTGTCCTCGCCAATATGTACTGGTAGCTTCGGAAAATGTTTCGTCAAAAACTTTCGCGCTTCGCTGGTAGAACGGGCTCGGTTCCGGCACGCCTTGCATTCACTGGCCTTGCGTACATAACGGTTCAGAACGATCTCGGAAATTTGCAGCGGCGGCGAATAGGTCTTAAGTTCGTTGGCACATCTCAGAGATTCATTCAGCGAAAATGTTTCTGGCGTTGTAACCAGAAACAACTCCGCGCTGCCGGCGAGAGCTGTATGGACGCCTTCAACGATTTTTCGCCATTGTTCGATGAAAACAAATTCCCCACTTTCTTTAGCGTTTCCGCCGAAATGAGCTGCCAGTAAGCGATCGCGGCTCGCCGCAAGTTCCAGAAAATTCAAGAACTTGAGGAAATGTTGCGGTAATCCAAACAGCCGCAGGGTATGCCCGAAGGGCGCAGTGTCCACGATGATGTGCGTATATTTGCCAGACGACATGGCGTCATGAATTGCCAGCAGCGCCGACACTTCGGCCATGCCGGGCAATGTCGTGTCGAGCAACGGCTCAATGTCGCCCCGAGAAAAAATCGAGCCGGTGTCAAGAATCTTAAGAATATTTTGTTTGTGCTCGGCAAGAAACTCGACGAAGAGTTTCTCAGAATCAATTTGCCACGCGTCGAGAGTGCCCCGCCCGCGCATCGGAATTGTCGCAGCAGCATCTTTTAGCGGCTTTTTCAGAATGTCAGATAAAGAATGCGCCGGATCCGTGGACAGAAGCAGGACGTGCCCGCCGGGATTCAACTGGGCCGCGCGAACTGCGTAAGCAGCCGACACGGTAGTTTTCCCTACGCCGCCCTTGCCAATAAAAAAAGACAGTCTGCGCACCTGGCTATTGTAACGATTGTCATTTTTGAGAACTCTGATTGCCAACCGCCAAAGATGCGGTAACATGTGCGATGCCGCCGGCCGGATGGATGGAACAGCGTTGAAGATTGTTTTCCGGTAATGGCGCGTGAGCTGTCCGCGAATCCACTTTTCGAGGTAAATCGAATATGGCGCTGGCCCCAGCAGGCTCGTCGAATGTAGTTGTCAAGGAAGCCCCTAAGAGTTACGCGGGTCCCCTGGCGGTTGTCACTACACTGTTTTTCATGTGGGGCGCGCTCACGTCTTTGAACGATGTGCTCATCCCGCACTTCCAGCACGTTTTCAGTCTGAAGCTCGCCGTGAGTATGCTGGTGCAGACGGCTTTCTTCTCGTCATATTTTGTTTTTTCGATACCCTCGGCAAAGATCATTGACTGGATCGGATATCAAAAGGCAATGGTCACGGGCCTCTTAACCATGGGCCTCGGCGCATTCCTGTTTGTTCCCGCGGCGAAGGTTCCTTCGTTCGCACTGTTCCTGACGGCGTTGATTGTGCTTGCGGCAGGAATCACGCTACTCCAGGTCGCTGCCAATCCCTATGTAACCGTCCTAGGCAAACCGGAGACCGCTTCGAGCCGTTTGAATCTCACTCAGGCTTTTAATTCCCTGGGAACGACCATCGCCCCATGGATTGGCGGCTTCTTCATCTTGACCGCCGCGACCTCGGCGATGGCCGAAGACCCGGTTCAACAGGCCGCCTCGGTGATCAAGCCATACGTCTTTTTGGGAATCGCGCTGGCATTGCTCGCGGTTCTGATTGGGAGTTTCAAGCTTCCGATGATCGAGTCCGCGCAGCACCACATTGGCGAGAAGGTCAACGATTCGATCTGGAGCCATCCAAATCTGGTTTTTGGCGCAATCGCAATTTTTGTTTACGTCGGCGCCGAGGTCGCGATTGGAAGTTCCATTGCTAACTATCTTGCACTGGATAACATCGGGCATTTGGTGTCGAGTTCTAACTTCCCGGATACCGCGCTTCGATATCAGGAAGCTTTGCGAGCCGCCGCGAAATATATCTCGTTGTACTGGGGAGGGGCCATGATCGGGCGGTTCATCGGCGCAGCTGTGCTGCAAAAGATGAGGACCGGTCCGGTGCTGGCCTTTTGCTCGATTATGGCAGCAGTGTTAGTGACAATTTCAGTCTTGAGCAACGGGCACATAGCCATGTGGTCCATTCTGCTGGTGGGCTTCTTCAACTCCATCATGTTTCCGAGCATATTCACCCTGGGTGTCGCCGAACTTGGGCCGCTCACCGGAGATGGCTCCGGCGTAATGATTATGGCAATTGTGGGCGGAGCGGCTATTCCATGGATCGTGGGAAAAATCGCCGATGTGATCAATGCTAAATCGTATGGAGGCGTAATCTGGGGGCAGGGAATTCACTACGCTCTCATCGTGGCGACGATTTGCTATCTGTACATTCTGTTCTATGCGGTCAGTGGATCAAAACCGAACAGCGAACGCCGTCTGAATGCATAGTGAAAACCAACGGTATAGCAAGACAGCGGGAGGGCTGGGCGTGATGAGGACTCGGCGTTTTGTAATCACTGGAATTACCTGCGGCGTTCTTCTTTCCATCGCTTCCTCCTTCGCCCAGCAGGTGCCCCAGAACACATACAGCGAAATGCAATGGCGCATGATTGGGCCGTTCCGTGGCGGCCGCACGCGAGCAGTCGCTGGAGTTCCATCGCAGCCCAACGTTTTCTACATTGGCGCAGTGAACGGCGGAGTCTGGAAGTCCACCGACTTCGGTCGCACTTGGGCTCCTATTTCCGATCAGCAAGACACGCAGTCCATCGGGGCGATTGCGGTCGCACCTTCCGATCCAAATATTCTCTACGTTGCAACCGGCGAAGGACTGCATCGTCCCGACCTTTCCGTGGGCAACGGAATATACAAATCCACCGATGCAGGCAAAACATGGAAGCATTTAAGCCTTCGCGACGGCGAGCAAATTCCCGCGCTAGCGATTGATCCACACAATCCCAATCGTTTGTTCGCAGCGGTGCTCGGTCATCCTTACGGCCCCAATGAAGAGCGCGGCATTTTTCGATCAACCGACGGAGGAGAAACCTGGCAAAAGGTTCTCTACAAGGACGAAAATACCGGCGGTTCCGATGTCGAAATGGACCCCTCGAATCCCGCTGTCATCTACGCGTCGTTGTGGGAGGCTCGCGAAGGTCCGTGGGAAGACAACAACGATTTCGAAGGAAGCGGCGGGGGACTTTTTAAATCTACCGACGGCGGCGACACTTGGCGGCCGCTAAAGAAAGGTCTGCCTGCGGACCTTTCGCAAATTAACGTCACGATTGCCGCGAGCCAACCGAACCGACTTTATGCTGCTTTCGCTTTGACCGCCCGTGGAGATTATGGCACCGACAAAGACTTGGGATTCTATCGCTCCGATGACGCGGGCGAGACCTGGTATCAAGCCACGACCGATCCTCGCCCCGCGATGCGGATTGGCGGTGGCGATCTCATGGTGCCGAAAGTTGATCCGAAGAATCCCGATATCGTGTACAGCACCAGCATCGTTACGGTGCGATCGCTGGACGGCGGCAAAACTTGGACCAGCATTCGCGGCGCGCCCGGTGGGGATGACTACCAGAACATTTGGATCAATCCCAACGACCCAAACATCATTTTGCTGGTGAGCGATCAGGGCGCTATCGTCACAGTCAACGGCGGAGAAACGTGGAGCTCGTGGTTCAACCAGCCCACCGCCCAGCTTTATCACGTGGCGACTACAAATGAGTTTCCTTACAAAGTTTGCGGAGGCCAACAGGAGAGCGGTTCGCTTTGCACCTCCAGCCGCGGCAATGACGGCGAAATTACCTTTCGCGACTGGCATCCTGTTGGCGTTATCGAATACGGCTACGTTGCGCCCGACCCGCTTGATAAAGATTTGGTTTATGGCGCGGGACGGAACGAGGTTTCGAAGTTCCACTGGTCAACCGGACAAGTAGAAAATGTCACGCCGATTCCCCTTAAAACGGAGAAGTATCGCACCGACCGCACTGAGCCTCTCGTATTTTCTTCTCTTGATCCGCACGTTCTTTACTATGCTGCGAATTCGCTTTTCAAAACCTCCGATGGAGGACATTCCTGGCAAGTCATCAGCCCCGACCTCACGCGCGAGAATCCCGGGATCCCGGCGAGCATCGGCGATCTAGTTTCGAAAAATCCGAAGGCTGGCAAACAGCGTGGTGCAATCTATGCGCTCGCGCCATCATTCAAAAATGGAAACACAATTTGGGCTGGGACCGATGATGGGCTCATCTGGAAAACCCGCGACGGCGGCAAGAATTGGTCGAACCTTACCCCGCCAGAATTGGCCGCGTGGAGCAAAGTGACGCAGATTGCCGCATCAAATTTCGATGACGAATCGGCTTATGCTTCGGTCAACCGTTCTCGAATTGACGACCTTCGTCCATATATTTATCGAACGCACGACGGCGGCAAGAGCTGGAAGCTGATCACTGAAGGTCTGCCTCCGGATTCTCCTGTGGACACGGTGCGCGAAGATACCGTGCGCAAAGGCTTGCTCTTCGCCGGAACCGAGACTGCCGTTTGGGTTTCGTTTGACGATGGTGATCATTGGCAGTCGCTTCAGTTGAATCTTCCCCATACCTCAATGCGTGATCTGTTGGTCCACGATAACGACCTCATCCTCGCGACCCATGGGCGCTCATTTTGGATATTGGACGACATTTCCCCCTTACGGCAACTCGCGGAATCGAATCTGGGAACAAAGCCATTTCTATTTCAGTCCGAGGCCGCTTATCGCATTCGGCGGGATACGAACACCGACACTCCCATCCCGCCCGATGAACCCGCTGGAGAAAATCCACCTTCCGGAGCCATCATTGATTACTTCCTTCCGGAACAGTCTTCGGGGCCAGTATCGCTGGAAATTCTGGACGCTCGAGGAGAACTCGTCCGCCGCTATTCGAGCACTGATAAGCCGGATGTGACGCAAGTGGAACTGGAAAAGCAATTGATTCCGCTGTACTGGATACAAAGGCCGAAAATCCTTTCCGCGGGCGAAGGAATGCATCGGTGGGTATGGGATTTGCATTATCCCTCTCCTCGCTCAGCTACGCATGAATATCCAATCGCTGCTGTTCCGCACAGGACGCCGCGAGAGCCACAAGGGCCAGTTGCTTTGCCGGGACAATATACTGTCAGGCTCACGGCGAATGGCCAAACCTTTACTGCGTCGCTATCCATCAAGCTCGATCCACGGATTAAAACAACCCAAGATGCGCTCGATCAACAGTTGAATCTGGCAATGCGACTGAGTTCGATGACAGCCGAAAGTTCGCAAGCAGTGATGCAGGCTCGCTCCATTTTAGAGCAGGTCAAAACAATCTCTTCGCAGGCCAATGGTGCCGCGCTTGAATCACTGAAATCGCTGCAACAGAAAGTAACGGCAATTCTGGAAAAAGCGGATTCGGATTCCTCACAGGAACCAACTTTGCTGGGAATCAATGGTGATGTCGGCACCCTTTATGCGGACGTCAACAAAGCCGACGCAGGGCCAACCGAAGCATTAATCGAGGTAACCAACGAAACTGGGCGAACCCTTTCCGCCGTGATGAAGCGTTGGAATGAGGTCAAGTCGCGCGATCTCGCAAATCTGAATAAGCAGCTTGATGCGGCGAAATTACCGGTTATTGATCCCGAATTACGGTCTCAATCCGAGGAGCCTCCCAGGGATGAAGAGTAGGTGATGAGAGTAGATCGCAATGCCAAAGAAGAAAAAGGTGACCCGATTTAGCGCCGTAAAAGAAGTAAAGGCGATGGCGCGAGAGCAAATCGGCGCGCCGCCCACGGAAAAAGTAATCCAGGACCGCAAAAACAAAAAAAAGACTACCGAGAAGCATCCCAAAACGTTGAGCGACCTTCTCAGTGAAGAGTAATTTAGAGAGCCGTGCCCGCTTAGGGGAGAATTTCCCGATGAACGTTGCCTCATGGCCCCGTAAAGCAGACGACATTGGCAGTCATTGAACCGGTGACGAGGGCACCCGATGAGTTTATGCCTCCAGTGCTGTGATTCGTGACCACGGTCGCTGAAATGATCGTGCCTCCACAAGCCTCGCCAGTAGCCGTAATCACGCCGGTAGTAGGGTCCACTGTGACCATCATGGGTGTATTCGAGGACCAGGTGACCTGATTTGTAATGTCCTTGGTAACGGGGGGATGGATGTAGGTCCCGAGGGCAGCGAGGTGAACGGTAGCTCCCCTGTCTGCACTTACCGGAATGTTTGCAGCCCCAAACGTTTCAGTCGAGGGTTGGATCGCGATGGATACAAGCTGCTGGTCATGGCCGCACGCCGGAAGGTACAACATCAGCGCGCCAAGTAGTATCAGCCTAATGTACTTCCAGATCATGAACTCTCCTGAGTCTTTCTGTGCGCGATTGGACGTCAATTTAGGCGAAGTCCGCCAAAATCAATATTAACCCGGAGAAGTGCCGTTAGCACACAATATGTAAGGCGCCCGCATCGGCCAGGATTGCCGCAATCCGCGAAATGAAAGCCAGATGGGCCTGGCTGGGTCGTTGATCAGAAACATCGAATACCGTCAATCTTTTTCGCAATTCCGGGTAAAGGGTACAATGCTGCGATGATCTCCAAAGAACTGATGGACATATTGGTGTGCCCGGCATGCAAGAAGCCGCTAACGCAAAAAGAAGATGGATCGAGCCTCAAGTGCGCAGCATGCCGCCGCGTCTATCCGGTACGGGACAATATTCCAATCATGCTCCTTGACGAAGCAACGATTGACCCGTCGTGAGCTGGTTCGTACGGTTGAAAAGGCGCTAGCGTTTTTTATCTTTGATCACTGTCGTTGCTTGCGCCATAAAGGGACGCCGCAAGGGAACGATTGCACCCCGAGATGCGTCCGTGGCCGCACTGGCGCGGGCCAGGACTTCCTCCTGAATGTATTTTACGAAATCCTGAATCTGCCGCTGCATCTCTTCCATGCGCTCGCGCATTTGCAGGATGATCGCCATCCCCGAGATATTTACGCCTAAATCCCGCGCCAGAGACAAAATAAATTCGAGGCGTTGCAGATCTTCGTCAGTGTAGAGGCGGGTGTTGCCTTCGGTGCGAGATGGTTTGAGCAGTCCTTCGCGCTCATAAAGGCGCAGAGTTTGCGGATGAATACCATACATCTCTGCGACTGCCGAGATCATGTAGGCGCCTTGGGATTTTCGCTTCGTCATTTTCTCGAATGCTTCTTGAGGACAATATATATCAGGTGGTTCGCGCGCGTAGGGGCGGGTGTCCTCACTCACCCGGCGAAGCGGAGCTTCGCAGATTGGCGAGTAATGGCTCGCCCACCCAGACGAGGACGTCTGGGCCTACGTGTTCGGTTCCGTATCTCCATGAATCGCGCGGTTCACAAAATAAGCCGCAATGCCCGCCGCAATCAAGATCATCCCAAGCGCGAACGAACTTATGCCCCATACGATCTCGTACTCGCTTTGAATCGCCGAAAAACCAATCAACAGCATCGGAACAATCCCGATCGCCACTACCCCAAACATTCCGCCCGGCACGCGGAACGGACGAGGCAAATCCGGTTCGCGAATTCGCAAGAAGATGAGAGCGACGAATTCCAGGCCGAGGCTGAAACCATACAGCAGAATATCTATTGTCACGAGGCGTTCGAAGCCCATACCCAGGCAGAGCGCCCAGCACAATGCGCAAACGATAATCGCAACCCATGGCGCTCGCGTGCGAGGATGCAGCTTCGCAAAAACGGGAGGCAACATTCCATCTTGCGCCATCGCCAGCGGAACCCGTGAGTAGCTCATCACCAGTGCATTGAACATACCGAAAGCGCTGATCATTCCTCCAACAACTAAAGCGATTCGAAGTAGCGGTCCGCCCAACAGGCCCGCGATGTCCGCCCAAGAGCCAGTTTCCCACGCGCTTGCTGGAAGTTTCGTCATCCAAACAGCCGCAACCGGCAGGATGTAGCTCAAAGCCACAATGGCCAGCGCTAACAACATGGCGCGTGGGTATGTTCTCTGAGGATGCTCTACCTCAGTGGCGATCGTTGAGGCGTTGTCCCATCCCATGTAGTTCCACATGGCGATGAGGAGGCCGCCAACGAGGTTGACTTTCGAAGTCGTCGGCGTGGTGACGGCATGAAGCAGGGCCGAATATTTAAACGGAGCAAGCGCCGTCAGCAGCGCGAATGGAGCCGAAAGTAAAACGAAAAGCCAAAGAGAAGTGGTAGAGACGACTCGCACCCCGGCAATGTTGAGCACTGCGCATACCACAATGACCGTCGCACCCACCATCCATCCGCGATAGTTCTCGGAAAACCAGGGGAACAGCCGGCTGAGATAGGCGACGAACAGCGTAGGGTAAATCGCCATATCGAAAATGGATGCCACTAGTGAAAGCCATGCTTCCTGGAATCCCCAAAAGTTGCCCATGGCGCGACGAACCCACGCGTAGTATCCGCCTTCGCGGGGAAGAGCGCTCGCCAGCTCGCCTATCATGAGTGTTGTGGGAAGGCTCCATACAATCGGAGTGAACAGCAGGATCAGAATTGCCAGTCCATATCCCGCGCCGTGAATGATGTCTTCGATTCCGTAAGCGCCCCCCGAGACCATGAAGAAGGTCGCGGCGACGAGCGGCCACAGCGTGAGGCGGGACGACTTTTTTTTGCGATCAACTGATATTGCCTGGATACCTTGAATTGCCAATCTCGCTGTTTCCTCCGTGACGGGAATCTTGCCAATTAGCTTTTTGGTTGAAACGGCATCTGATTACAATTTCATAGTTGAAGATACGGGAAACTGAATGGTCCGGAGGAAAATTTAAAGAGGCCGCCGAATTACAGTTAGCGATGTGCAATATGTTGGAGCGTCTTTGATACACTTCTTCCGTCATGCCTGACACAATCGAAAAGCAGCTGAATTGGGCCATGTGGTTGGGGTTTCTACTCGCATTGGGCGCCGTCCTCAGCAATGTAACTTTCTTCGCCAATCCCTCAGCACAAAGGGTCATACCATGGCTGAGCCTGCTGCTAGCCGTCGTCGCGTTACTTTTTGTGGCAATGGGACTGTGGCTGGTTTTCGCGCCGCCGGGCGCTCATCGCGGCAGGATTCTTAGCTCGGTCCTGTCTTTGCTTTCGATTCTCCTTGCTGTCGCTGCAATGTTCGTTTTCTTCCACGCACGGGCACTGCCGATTTCCGCAGGAGCGCCACAGGTAGGGCAGAAAGCACCCGGCTTCACGCTGGCTGATACCACAGGCCGACCAGTTTCACTGGACCAGTTGTTTGCGCCAACTGCCGACAGCGCGCCGGGTTTGCCGCCCAAAGCAGTGTTGCTGATTTTCTATCGAGGATATTGGTGACCATTCTGCAACCTCGAGTTACGAGGAATTGAGAAACGGCTAGGGGAGTTTAAGGCCGCAGGTGTCCGGCCGGTGGCGATCAGCGTGGACTCACCCGAAGTTTCGCGTGATCTAAGCAAGAAAGCAGGCTATACCTTCACGATTCTGTCCGACCCCAATACAGAGGTAATTCGTCGTTACGACCTGCTGCATGTCGGGGGAGGGCCTGACGGGCACGACATTGCCCGGCCCGCGGAATTTCTGGTGGACTCATCGAGAGTCGTGCGGTGGACCAACTTTACGGAGGATATTCGCGTGCGCGCGAGAGCCGAGAAAATGCTCGCCGCAGCAAAAAGTCTTCAGTAACCTCAAATCTCTTTCCACAATTCGGCGCGGGGATCTTCTGGGTTCAATCGGGCCAGCTCTCGCAGGATTTCCTTCGACCGCTCATCCCGGGGCATGGGAACGGTCATTTTGATTTCGACGATCTCGTCTCCGCGCGCGCCGTCTTTGGTGGCTGAAGGTACTCCTTTTTCGCGAAGACGCAGTTTCTGTCCCGACTGAGTCCCTGGCGGAATCTTCAGTTGAGTGCGACCGTCAATCGTGGGAACTTCAACTTTTGCGCCGAGTGCGGCTTCGGTTGCGGTGACTGGGACTGTTATGCGAATGTCATCTCCGACGCGCTGAAAAATAGGATGATCGCCGGCGCGGATGATCACATATAAATCGCCGGATGGTCCGCCTTGGGCCCCGGCATTGCCCTTCCCCGGAATGCGTATGCGCTGGCCATCGCGCGTGCCAGCCTTGATGCGGACTTCGAGGGGTTCGGTCCGTTCTACGCTGCCCTCACCATGACACGTCGGACAGGTGGAGATATTTCGCCCAGTGCCGTGGCAGCGTGGACAGGGAACATTAAACTTCATTCGCCCGCCTGTCTGGGTAATCTGACCTTTTCCGCCGCACTCCGGACACGTGCCCGCGGCTTCAATGAACCCATTTCCGTGACAGCTCGAACATGTGTCGCGGCGCGTGATGTTCAAACGCATCACGCCGCCGCGAATCGCCGTCCAAAACGGTACATTCACCTGGTATTCGAGATCGCGGCCCGGTTCCGGCCCTTCGGATGGCGCCCCACCGCGTCCGCTAAACATGCCGGAAAAAATATCTTTGAATCCGCCGCCTGCGGCTGCCGGCTTTTTCGTGCGTGCGCCTTCAAATAAATCTGAGAAATCAAAGCCGCCAAAATCAAAGTTCGTTCCTTGAGCGGCGGGCTGTCCTCCTTGGAAGCCTCCTCCAGGGAATCCGCCCGTTCCGGGTTGGCCGCCGCCATGGCTGTAGGCATCAGCGGCGGCGGGATCAATGTTGTCGGAATAAAAACCAAGCTGGTCGTAGACTTTGCGCTTCTTGGGTTCGCTCAGGACGTCGTTGGCCTCAGACAGAGCTTTGAACTTCTCCTCCGCTGTTTTGTCGCCAGGATTGACGTCGGGATGATACTTGCGCGCAAGTTTACGGAAAGCCTTGCGGATTTCATCCGCGGAGGCAGTCTTCTTGACGCCGAGGATGCCGTAATAATCCTTTTGGGCTGTGGTTGCCATTTTCCCGTTCGGTGCGTCCTATTCTGCTTTCCGGCGAATGTTCTTTAATTGTTCCAGATCGCTGCTGCGCCCGGTAGCTTGCTTGTTCGCAATCAGCTGGCTCAGTGAGATGAAGTGAACCGGAACTGCAAAGATCGAGCCTGCGACTCGCTCCCTCCACGCACTGCTGAATTCCACTCCTGTGATCTGAGTGAGAATGTCAATCCGAATGGGTGCGATGCCAATTTGATACGTGAGACTGGACTGGATGAACGTTTCCCGGGAAATCTTATCGGCGACGAGAGGAGCGCCGAACCTGGTAAGCGCTTCGAATACCCGGGCTGAATTCTCGGCGGAATTTTCCACCCAAACATCCAAGTCCTTGGTAAAGCGCGGTTCCGTGTACTTCATGATCGCATAGCCGCCCACGATTAAGTACCGGACCTCACATTCGTTTAAGCGCAGTAACAGTTCTTTGAAATGTGGGTTTTCTGCCATTCTTGACTTCCTCGGTTAATTCCACCATTTCCCAGGCTGCGGAAAAAATGGCCTCATCACCCTGCTCTTGCCAGAATTCAACGTCGAAAGCGCGGTCCGGAAATTGGCCCACGACGAGACGCGTCTTCCACTTGGAATCGTGAGAATTGCTCATAGTAGCTCCGTCGCTTCTCTCAGTTGTGGATCCTTATGTCGGCTCTTCTCCAGCACACCCATTCCCAACGTCCGAAGGAGTTAAGCGAACGAACGACACCTGGCTACTGAGGCCTCTCGGAATTCCACCCATTTCGTTCAAAGACACTTCGAACCTCCTTCTCAGTTTTGGGTTTTGTGGCTACTCTTTTCCGAAAACTCAAACCGCTCGTACTTCGGCACATCCACGTAGATCGGAATTCGGTGAACTCCGGTGGAGGTAGGCGCAAAGACATACCAGCGCCCTTCATCTTCCACGAAATTTAAGAAATAATCTTGCCCGTTCACTTTGAATTGCAATTTCAATCTCCCCAGGACCTTTGCTAAACACATAACGCGGACGAGAGCCCCTCAGGACCGGTCCGCGTCACGCGTCAGGTTACCTTCACTTCCGTTTATGCTGCTTCTATCTCCCGGATACTGAAGTCAGTCCCCGGGTTCTCTTGCTTGGCCGAGAGGACGTACTTGTCGGCATCCTCACGGGACTCAAAAATCTTACCGGGAGGCACGGAAAACGAGCTATGCGTTATCTGGCCTGGCACTGACGGCGGATAGTATCTTGAGTCAATAGCGACCACTTCGTATTTTGTGACCATACATTTCTCCATTTCGAAAACAACCCGGATGACCCCTTCTCAGAAGCTAGGCTTACTTCTTGTCCTCGACGTCGACGTACTCAGCGTCGATTACGCCTTCGTCTTTTTTCTTGCCCTGTCCATTGCCCGATGCGCCATTCGCATGCGGATCAGGCCCTCCCGGCGTTGGTCCGGCGCCCGGCGCGCCTTGTGGCTGTGCAGCTTTATACATCTGCTCAGCCAGCTTGTGCGAAGCCTGAGTCAAGGTTTCGTGCGCTTTGTCCATCGCGGACTTGTCGTTGCTTTCGAGCGCTTTCTTCGCATCCGCGATCGCGTTCTCGACATCCCCGCGTTCAGAACCGGAGATTTTGTCGCCCTGTTCCCGCAGCATCTTCTCCACGCTGTAAACCATGGAATCGAGCTTGTTCTTGGACTCGATCTCCTCGCGCTTCGCCTTGTCTTCAGCAGAATGCGAATCGGCTTCCTTAGCCATGCGTTCAACTTCGTCTTTGCTTAGACCTGAAGACGACGTGATCGTGATCTTCTGGTCCTTGCCCGTGGCGTTGTCTTTCGCGGTTACGTTGAGGATTCCGTTCGCGTCAATGTCAAATGTTACCTCGATTTGCGGAATGCCACGCGGAGCCGGCGGGATTCCAGTTAAGTGGAATTTGCCCAACGTGCGGTTATCGCGCGCGAGAGGCCGCTCGCCCTGCAAGACGTGAACTTCGACCGACGTTTGACTATCCGCCGCAGTCGAAAACGTTTCCGTCTTACGAGTCGGGATCGTCGTGTTGCGAGGAATCATCGCCGTGGCGACACCGCCGAGCGTCTCGATCGAAAGAGACAGCGGAGTCACGTCCAGCAGCAGAAGATCTTTCACTTCGCCGCCGAGCACGCCGCCTTGAATTGCCGCTCCGACTGCAACGACTTCATCGGGATTGACGCCCTTGTGTGGTTCTTTACCGAATAGCTCTTTTACCAGCGCTTGAATGCGCGGCATACGAGTCTGGCCGCCGACAAGCACGACTTCGTCAATCTTGCTGGAGTCAACGCCAGCGTCTTTCATGCACTGTTTGCACGGCCCGACAGAACGCTGGATGATGTCTTCGACCATTGACTCGAGCTTTGCCCGGGTCAGCTTCTTCACCAGATGTTTCGGACCGCTGGCATCGGCGGTGATGAACGGCAAATTGATCTCATGCTCCATGGTGGTGGAGAGTTCGATCTTCGCCCGTTCCGCCGCGTCACGCAGACGCTGCAAGGCCATCTCGTTGCCTTTACCGCGCAGGTCGAGGCCTTCGTCTTTCTTAAATTCGTCAATCAACCAATCAACAATGCGTTGATCAAGGTTGTCGCCGCCCAGGTGTGTGTCGCCATTGGTCGCCTTCACCTCAATCACGCCTTCGCCGACTTCGAGGACTGAGATATCGAACGTTCCGCCACCAAAGTCGTAAACGGCAATCGTCTCGTCCTTCTTCTTGTCGAGGCCGTATGCGAGAGCCGCGGCCGTTGGCTCGTTAATGATTCGCTTCACATCGAGGCCGGCGATTTGTCCGGCGTCTTTCGTCGCCTGGCGTTGCGCATCGTTAAAATATGCAGGCACGGTGATCACAGCTTCGGTGACTTTCTCGCCGAGATAGTCTTCCGACGCCTTCTTCAATTTCTGCAAAATCATTGCCGAAATCTGCGGAGGCGTGTACTCCTTGCCCTGCGCTAAAACGGCAACGTGGTCACCGGACTGAACGACCTTGTACGGGACCATCTTGATTTCTTCTGTGACTTCGTCATAGCGGCGTCCCATAAACCGCTTGATCGAGTAAACTGTGTTTTCGGGATTAGTGATGGCCTGGCGCTTGGCTACTTGACCGACCAAACGCTCTCCCGTCTTGGTGAATCCCACCACGGACGGGGTGGTGCGACCACCCTCTTCGTTGGCGATGACCTTTGGCTCTCCACCCTCCATAACGGAAACGCAGGAGTTGGTGGTTCCGAGGTCAATACCTATGATTTTTGCCATATGCTCCTCCTTGGTTCCTATAAGTGCTTTTGAATCAGCGTGCAATCTGTAGGCTGAACGCAATAATAAGACTTGAGTCAGTCGCTGTCAATGTTTAGATGCTGGCAGGGCCGGAGAGTTGCAGAACTTAGGACCAATTTGGCGGGAGCCCAAATGAAGGGACTTTGCACCGTGAAGCGTGACAACGAAAGTGGTGTCGGTTTATGCCTGAAATGTATCCACAAGCGCGAGATTAAATCGGACAAGGGAACGATTTTTTCCCTCTGTCAACTGTCATTTGCGGATTTGAGGTTTCCGAAATATCCTCGGCTGCCAGTTTTGACTTGCTCGGGATTTAAGCCGCACGCGGAGGGCAAAAAGTTTCGAAACTGAGATTATAGGGTTCCTTCGACTTCGCAACCTCACTCGACAAGCGAGTGAGGTTGCTCGGCTCAGGATGACAAATGGGTGAGTTGTGAAGCTAGGACGACGTAAGAACGCCCGTTAAACTTCCATCAATTCTTTTTCCTTCGCCTTGTTCATCTCTTCCATTTTTCTGATTTCGTCGTCGGTGAGCTTCTGGATCTCTTCCATCGCGCGTTTTTCGTCGTCTTCAGTAATCTTCTTATCTTTCATCGCCTTCTTGATGGCGTCATTTCCGTCGCGTCGAATATTTCGCACTGCGGTGCGGTGCTCTTCCAATACTTTGTTTAAATGCTTGACCATATCCTTGCGGCGCTCTTCGGTCAGCGGAGGCACGGGCACGCGAATGATCTTGCCATCATTCATGGGATTCAGGCCCAGTTCCGCAGTGCGTATCGCTTTCTCGATTGCTGGCAAAGAAGTCGGATCAAATGGCTGCACGGTCAAAAGCTGCGCCTCGGAAGCATGCACCTGGGCGATTTGATTCAGAGGCATTCGCGAACCATAGTAGTCCACGGTCACCGAATCCAACATGTGAACGGACGCGCGACCAGTACGGGTTGCCGCCATGGCTTTGCGGAAGTCATCAACCGCCTTGTCCATGCGTGTCTTGAGCGCGACGTAAGTGTCCTTCAGGCCTGGAAGTACGGCCATTGTGGCTTGAGCCATTTGTTAGCTCCAAAAAAAAGAATTAGAACGTTGAATTATAAACCTTGAAGTTGATCTAGGCGGTCACGAGCGAGCCAATCTTTTCGCCGGTTAGAACCTTGCGGATATTTCCACGCTGGTTCAAATTGAAGATAATGATTGGCAGATTGTTATCTTTGCAAAGCGAAATTGCAGTGGAGTCCATCACTTTCAGGCCCTGCCTGAGCACATCCATGTAAGTAATCTCAGCGAACTTCTTGGCGTCTTTCACGAGCACTGGATCGGCATCGTAGATGCCATCCACCTTCGTCGCTTTCATGATGACGTCAGCCTTTATCTCCATAGCGCGTAACGAGGCCGCAGTATCGGTCGAGAAATATGGATTGCCGGTGCCGCCCGCGAAAATGACGACGCGGTCTTTTTCCAGATGCCGGATGGCCCGCCGGCGGATAAAAGGCTCGGCGACCTGATTCATCTCGATTGCGGATTGCACGCGGGTATGAATTCCTTGCTTCTCCAACGCATCCTGGAGCGCAAGGGCATTGATTACGGTCGCCAACATCCCCATTTGATCGGCCGATACGCGGTCCATTTCGCGCGCCTGTTCGGCGACGCCGCGGAAGAAGTTTCCTCCTCCGACGACAATGGCGAGTTGAACTCCCAGAGTGTGAACATCGGCCAATTCCGCGGCGATCTCGTGGATGCGGGACGGATCCACTCCGAATCCCTGATTGGCAGCGAGAGCCTCACCCGAAATTTTCAGCAGAACACGCTTAAAGACTGGAGCTTGCATTTATTTCTCGACTCTTAAATTCTCAGCACATAAAAAAGGGCGCCATTGGCGCCCGAATCACTGCTCCGCTTTTTGATCGGGCTTGGTTATTGCGATCGTTTCGCCGACATCGCCCACTTTGAATCGTGCGAAGCGCCTGACAGCGATGTTCTCACCCAGCTTGCCAATTTTAGTTGCGATCAGTTGCGAGATGGTCACAGTCTGATCTTTGATAAAGGGTTGTTCGTACAGGCAAACTTCCTCGTAAAACTTTCCCATCTTGCCTTCCACGATTTTTTCGACGACTTGGGCCGGTTTACCAGTTGCAGCAGCCTGAGTTCGGTAAATGTCTTTTTCGCGCTCAAAAGACTCCGCTGTCACATCTTCTTTGCGGACGAATTTTGGGTCAGTGGCTGCAATGTGCATGGCGACATCGTGCACAAGTTCCTTGAAGTCATCGGTGCGGGCGACAAAATCGCTCTCGCAATTTACCTCAACTAATACCCCGATCTTGCCGCCGGCGTGAATGTAGCTCGTGACGGAGCCTTCGCTCGTGGCGCGTCCGGCTTTTCTTTCCGCGACACTCGCACCGCGCTTACGCAGAAGAACGATGGCAGCTTCGATGTCGCCCTTGGCGTCGGTCAGGGCCTTCTTGCAGTCCATCATGGGGGCTCCGCTTTTGTCGCGAAGCTCTTTTACCTGGGCGGCGGAGATGTTCGTGTTGTGATTGGTGGTTTCCATATCTTTTCGGGTGAGTCCTCTTGCCTGACAAAACTTAGCCCGCGGCGGGCGACCCGCGCGGGTCTGATTTTCTCGTGAGTCGCTGCCCGTGTGGAGAAACTTTCAGCGGCACGGATCAAACTGTGCCTACAATCAAAATGTTTGATGCTCAACTTCGTGAGCTTCGACTGCGGTAGCTTCCACGTCAGGCTCTTTCGCCGCCACAGGTTGCTTGCGGATCCCGCTTCCTAGCACTTCTTCCATGCTGATGTCCTCGGTTCCAGATTCAACATCGGCCAGAGGTGTACCCTCCGCCGGCGCATCCGATGCCGTTAGGGCGGCTTGCGCGGCTGCCGCGGCCAGATCAGCGTCATTCTTGTCGTTCATGAACTGAGAGCCTTCGGCGACAGAATCGGAAATCTTCGACGCGAATAAACGGATCGCGCGCAATGCATCATCGTTTCCAGGGATTACGTAATCCACTTCCGTGGGGTCGCAATTCGTATCAACGACGGCGACTACAGGAATGCCAAGCTTTCGAGCTTCGCGGACGGCAATCTGCTCTTTATTAGAGTCAATAACGAAAATGGCGTCTGGCAGACGGTTCATGTTCTTGATGCCGGCGAGATTTGCTTGCAGATGTTTGCGCTCCCGCTCGAGCTTGATGACTTCCTTCTTGGGAAGCAACTCGTAGCGCCCATCGGTGGCCATTTCGTCGAGTTCTTTCAGCCGTTTGACCGACTTTTGCACCGTCACCCAGTTGGTAAGCAGACCACCGAGCCAACGCTGGTTTACGTAAAAACCACCACAGCGCGTGGCTTCTTCGGCAATGGCATCTTGTGCCTGGCGTTTGGTGCCGACAAATAAAACAATCTTGCCCTGCATGGCCAGATCCTGCACGAACTTCGACGCCTCTTTGAACATCTTCAGGGTCTTTTGCAGGTCAATGATGTAAATCCCATTGCGCTCTCCGAAGATGTATTCCTTCATCCTGGGATTCCAGCGCTTGGTCTGATGCCCGAAGTGAACACCCGCTTCGAGCAATTCCTTCATGGTGATGTTAGCCAATTAACCTCCTCGTTGAGTCTGCATCAGGAACCACGTTCGCCCCTGATTGCCATTCCCGCCCCGCACGCGAGCACGGGAAGAATTTTGAAACTTAAATAAACTTAATGTAGAGACGCAGCTTGCTACGTCTTACGTGCATCCTTGAAAAAACAGACGCAGCAAGCTACGTCTCTACTGATGTGCTTTATCGCTTGCTGTACTGGAAGCGCTTTCTGGCGCCTTTTTGTCCGTACTTCTTACGTTCTTTCGAGCGCGAATCCCGGCTTACAAGGCCTTCGGCCTTGAGCTTCTTGCGAAATTCGATATTGAAAACCATTAAGGCACGGGCAATGCCGAGCTTGATGGCATCCGCCTGACCGTTGACGCCGCCTCCAGTGACCCTAGCCACGACGTTGAACGTCGTAGCCATGTCTGTGGAAACTAAAGGCTGTTTTGCAGCTGACTGCTGCGAGGGGGTCACGAAATATTCTTCAAATGCGCGGCCGTTAATCTTGAATTCACCGCTGCCTGGGCGGAGGTACACACGCGCGATCGCCGACTTACGACGGCCTGTTCCGTAATATTGAACTAATTCTGGCATTTAGCCCTCAGCACTCAGCCGTCAGCAATCAGCTAACCGGTGCTCAACCTTTCAAAGAATTCCAACCCACTCGTTCTTGAAACTCGAAACCAGAAACTTGAAACTTGTCTACGCGCGAACTTCCAGCGCCAAATCTTGCGGCTTTTGCGCCTGATGAGGATGCTTATCCCCACGATACACATTTAACTTAGTGATCATCTGCTTCCCCATTTTGGTCTTGGGCAGCATCCGCAGAACGGCCTGCTCGATGATGAGCTCTGGTTTGCGCGCCAATCGTTCACGATAATCTTCCGAACGCAAGCCGCCAGGATAACCGGTGTAGTGTTTATAGCTTTTCTGCTCCGCCTTCATGCCGGTAGTCTTAATCTTGTCAGCATTGATAACAACTACGTGATCTCCGGCGTCAATAAACGGGGTATATTGCGGATTTTCCTTGCCCATCAGGATCATTGCTACGCGAGACGCTAGACGGCCAAGCGTTTGCCCGTCGGCATCCACGACGTACCACTTGCGAACGATTTCCCCCGCTTTGGGGAAATAGGTTGACATGCAAAATCTCCCTGAAATAAAAAGCCCAGAATAATTAAGAAGACTGCTGAGCACCCTGGAAGCGCCGAAAGGCGCAGGCTACCAGGCGGGCAACCACAGGACTTCCAAAGACTTAAAGATAGCGTAGCCGGAAGTAGATTGTCAACGGAATCAGCTAGATTTCGCGACTGACCCGTCCCAAAATTCCATCCCACTTCGTTAGAACCGGCCTCTATTCCAGCGTTTCGGCAGTTTTAAACCTCGAGAAACGAAGGTTGAGTGCGGTGTTCGATCTATCCCGCTCTTCGACCAGCAGGTGCCGTCGTCGCAACCCCCAGCTTACGCAACCGATCGCGTGCCTGAAGCGCCTCGTTACTTTTCGGATAACGGGCAATCACATGCCGGAGTGCGGTCACGCCGTCGTCTCTCTGCCCAAGTTCAATCAGCGCGAATCCCTTTTTCAGTTCGGCTGACGCTGCCTTGTTGCCGCTTGGGAAGTTCTGGAGAACCTGATCGTAGTCTTTCGCAGCGGACTGATAGTCTCCTTTGCGGTAGGCGATTTCAGCCAGGTAGAAATAACAATTCCCCGCCAGATCGGTGTTTGGATAGTACTTCACGTAATCAGAAAATTCCTGCATCGCGAGATCATTGTTTCCGCCGTTGTAATCGCGCAGCGCGTTGTTATAGAGAATGTCTGGAGGCGGGGCTTGCGATTGAGGAGATGCTGATGCCGGAGTGGATTGCGCAGGCTGCGAGTTCAGATTTTGCTGGGCCGCCTGCATATCCTCCAGTTGTTTGCTGACTTTTGCGAGGCGCGATTTTAACTCGTCCAAGCTGTCGTTCAAGGCTTGGATTTGCGAGGAGAGTTGGTCAACGTGGCTCCCCGAATCGCTTTGCTCCTTTTGTAATGTCGTTTGAAGACTTGTGATGGCCGCCGTAACTTTGTTCATGCTATCAGTGTTCTGGTCCATCAGGTTCTTCATTACCCCCATGCGTTCGTCGAACGATTGTTGCATGTGGGTCATCTGAGTTTGAAGCGCCTGCACCTGATCTTGCAGTTCGATGATGTCGCGATTCACGCCCCAGGCTGGAGTGATAAGTGGAGTTGCAAGAAAGAGAAGTGCGAAATAGATGTAGGACCGCTGGAATTTCATAGTCGTTTCCATCACTGCTTTAGATGCCGGTTTGGATCAACATCGAGATAATAGCCGGGGTCATTCTGAGTTCCAAAATTACTCAGGATGACCCCGATGAACTTCAATGCCTATCTCTGATAAACGAAATGACCGCGGCGGTTCTGCTGCCAGCACTGCTCGTTGGATTCGGTGCAGAAAGGCTTTTCCTTTCCGTAACTAACGGTCTTTATGCTGTCTCCGCTGATGCCAGCCGAGACGAGAGCACTTTTTGCCGCTCCAGCACGGCTATCACCAAGAGCCAGATTATATTCGGTTGAACCGCGCTCGTCGCAATGTCCCTCAATGGTGAAGTGAACATCGGGATGCTGTTTTAAGAAATTCACATCTTCCTGAATTGACGATTGCTGATCAGAGCCAACATCCGATTTGTCATACGCGAAGTAAATGTCCTTTATGTTTTGTGAGAACAATTCTTCTTCGGTGGCGTTTGAGGTGGGGGTAGGCGTGGGAGCCGGCGGAGGCGTGTTCACAGTTACCCTCGCCGTGGCTTCTTGAGTTCCACCCGAACCTTTTGCGGTCAAGGTATACGTCTTTGACTCGGAGGGCGTCACCTGTTGTGAACCGTTTGACTGAACGGCACCAATGCCTCCAATGCTTACGTCAGTAGCGTTGGTTGTTTGCCATGTCAGTGTGGTGGATTGTCCCGGATCCACGGTTTCGGGATTGGCGGTGAGCGATGCCGTTGGCGAGGCTGGCGGCGGTGGCGGCGGCGGTGGCGGCGGCGGTTGTTTTTTGTGGCAGGCGCCGAGGAACATAATCGCGCCCAAAGCAAATATAAGAATGGACCACTTCGTTCTTCGTTGCTTCACGTTTTCCTCCCTAGGATAAGGCATTTTGTAATTGAGTAATTTAGTAATTGGGTAATTTTGAAATCTCCCGCGAACGCGCTTCAATTACCCGATTACCAAATTGCCCAATTCCCCAATGCTTTTTACTTCCAACTCCAATTCGGTTGAGTATTTCGTCCCGAAAATGTAAGGCGCTTCTGGCTCGTGCCGTCTGCCAGCATGCTCCAAATTTCTTCGCTACCCGATCGGCTCGATTGAAAAACAATGTGGCGGCCATCGGGAGCCCACGAAGGAAAATCGTTGCGGCCACCGTCGTGCGTCAGCTGCACCCACTGTTTCGTAGTCACATCCATAATATAGAGGTCTTGAGATCCTGGTGCACCAGGGCCATAGTGGCGCATCCACGCGAATACCAGAAGCTGTCCATTCGGTGACCATGACGGAGAGACCGCGTAACCCTGCTCGGTGAGCCGCTGCACATTGGTTCCGTCGGCTTCCATGGTATAGACCTCCGGCAGGCCACTGCGCCCGCTGACCCATGAAATTTGTGCGCCAGTTTTCCGGTTCCACACCGGAGAAACGTCGGGGCCGTGCGAAGTGGTCAAGCGTTTCAGGTTCCCACCCGACGAATCCACAGTGTAAATTTCGGAGTGTCCGGCTCGCGATGAGGAGAAAGCCAGCTTAGCGCCGTCAGGCGACCAAGCGGGAGAAAGATTGGTCCCTCCAAATCGCGGAAACGAAACCGTGCGGTTCAATTCCATCGAGTACATCAAAATTTCCCAGCCCGATTTTGTCATTGAACTGAACGCGAGTCGGGAACCATCGGGCGAAATACGAGGAGAAAGCGAAATCGAGCCGAGGTGCGTAATCGGGTGCTGATTTTCTCCGTCATAATCCATAGCCCATATTTCTTTGTGTCCGCTGCGGCTGCTGACAAAATAAATTTGAGTTTCTGCAATGCCCGGTATGGCGCCACCCAAACGAAAGATAATTTCGTCGGCAAATTTGTGGGCAATCATCCGCGCGGAATTCGTCGTTGGCACGTCTTGATATTGCTTGCCCAAAACCTGCGGCGATGTGATGTTCTTTACGTCATATAGCCAACCCTGCACGGTGAGGCTATTGCCCGAAACTCCAAGATTCCCGAAAGCCAGCATCGAAGCGTTTGGGGGAGGGGAACTCCAGCTTTCGAACTTAACGTCCGCGGGCGCGCCAACGGCGCCCAGGGGATAGAAGCTCTTCGAAACCATATCGAAGATGCCGGCATTGTCCAGATCATTCCAGAGCGTGTCATTGAAGGTCTTGAGCAAATCGGCATTTTTTGCGTCCGCAGTGGATGCTTTAAAATCGGACGCCGCCAGCCGGACTTTTTCGACGCCCAACCCAGTCCCAGTCTTGATCCAATCCTGGGCCCGCAAGATGGGGACTGGAAGGCTCACCACCAGAAGCAAAATCAATGCAAGACGGCGGAAGAACGAACGTCCGCCGGAATTGAGCCGCTGTGCTACCTGCATGGAAGGATTGAATTTACCGCAATATATCGTATTACGACATAAATTATAGTTCAAGATAAAATCACTCCGTGTATATTATGCGAGAGGCGCGCACATCCGATGATCATTACTGACAAACGAATAGGGGCAAGACAATACCCCACTCTATCTTTTGTAGTCGAACCAGAACTCAACCGACACCTTATTTGCAGAATAATCGGAAGGCAGCGGACCAAAAGTATCAATACGCTGCAAAGCGCGGGTCGCGGACTGATCCAAAGAAGGCACGCCGCTTGATTGCTCGATCCGCACGTTGGCGGGCCGTCCATCTCGCGTAATATCGAAGGTGACATAAACGCGCTGGGCCTGGCCGATACGCGGGTCCACTTCATACTTCAGCCAATTCTGCGAGACTTTCTGTTGCACCACGCGCACGTACCACGCAAAACGTGTTCCAAAATCTCCTCCGCCGCCCGTGAATCCAAAACCGCCCTTCGCTCCTCCTGCATTGAACATGCCATAGGGACCTTGTACGGGACCTCCTTCGCCGAAGGGTACCTGGTTCTCGGCTTGTTGCAGCGGTTCCGGCTGCGGCTTCTGGTGAGTCTCAGTAGCAATTGGTTTTGGCTTTGGCCTCCTGGATTCCCTGTCGGGAATCGGAATCGCATCCGGAGCCTTTTCCTCAGGTTTCGGTTGCGACTTCGTAAGGCCCTTGGATTCATTTGCGAGAACATTCTGCGTTTGCTGCGGGTTGGCCGGAAGGGGAACTGTGGTCACAAGGGTCACCCCTATGGCATCACCGCCGCCCCCGGCGCCCCAACTGCCGCCGCCCCTTCCCGGACCCATGACCGCGTACAACAGCACCGCGCCGGCAAATACCGCGTGCAGGACTGCTGACCACCCCAAGTTGCGGCCCCAGCTATCGTGTTCGAAAAAGATTTCAGCGTTGGCTGCCATTAGCTTGGAGGGGTTGGGTAACGATGCTGACGTTGGTGATGCCCGATTGCTTCACCGCGTCCATGACAGTGGCAAAGGCGCCGAATGGCACATCTTCATCAGCACGCACAAAAATGGACTGGTGCCGGGGATCGCGAATCTTCTCACGAAGCTTGCTTCCAATCTCATTAATGTTGATGGGATCGTTTCCAAGGAAAACCCGCTGTTCCTTATTAATGCTGATCACAAGGCGCTCTTCAGTGATTTCTTTGACGGTCTTCGTCTTAGGAACACTAACCTCGATACCAGATTGCAATACCGGAGCTGTCACCATAAAAATAATCAGCAGCACGAGCACCACATCCACTAACGGGGTGATGTTGATGTCTGAGAGCGCAATTTGCGTCCTTCCGTTGGCGGCGGTGAAGGCCATTAGCGGCGAACCTCAGTGGTTTCAACGCCTCGATACGATGCGGGCACAGGCTGGCGCTCGACTGCATTCAGCATCTCAAGGGTAAAGTCGTCGCCTCGGGATGCGAACTCGCGAATCGAACCACCAATCAAATTGTAGGCAATGACGGCGGGGATCGCCGCGGCAAGTCCGGCGGCCGTCGTGATCAGCGCTTCTGAAATTCCGGGCGCAACTGCGCGCAACGTCGCCGCACCTGCTGCGCCAAGTCCATGGAAGGCGTCAATAATGCCCCAAACAGTTCCGAATAGCCCAATGAAAGGCGTTACTGCGCCTGTGATGGCCAACCACGGAAGATTGCGCTCGAAGCGAGTCATCTCTTCGGAGGTCGCAATTTGCATCGCCCGCTGAACCGCGATGGGATTGCCTACAACACCGCCCTGGCGGCGATATTCCTCGAAGCCGCTTTCGAAAACTCCCACCAGCGGGCTGGGACGAAACTGTTCGGCAACAGCGCCGACATCCTGCAATCGCTGAGCTTTGCGAAAGGCTCGGACAAACCGTCCGCTTTGAACCTTCGCTCGCCGCAGCAGGCTCCACTTGGAAAGAATGATTGCCCAGGAGATCACGCTGAAAGCGAGCAGAAGAACCAACACAACCTTGGCGACGGGTCCCGTCTCGCCTACTAAATCTAATATCTCGCCACTGACAAACAACGCCAAAAAAGGGGGAAAATGCATGAGGTTTGGGGGAACGCCTTAGTCGATTGGTAAGTTTTGATTATAAACCAGTATCGGTCGCGACTTTTGCGGCGCATCCGATTCATTAACCCATGCTAATAAAGCGGGACGATACGCTCGCCTCGAAGCAAGCCGGCATCATAGACGTGGCTAAAGCAAAACGGATCTCGCCATTAGTCGGCGGCAAAAACTCACCGTGAAGGAGGAACTATGGCGCATTACGGCACTCTACGTGACCACAATCTTGACTTGCAAGCAGAGAACGCCGCCGATATCCGGGGCGCAACTGTTTATGAATCTGGGGACAAGAAACTGGGGAAAATTGACGACGTGATTTTTGATCACACGACCGGCAACATTCACTATGTCATCGTGGACACGGGAGGATGGTTATCCAGCAAGAAATTTATTGTTCCACCGCAACAACTCCACGCTTCCAGCCGGCATAAAGACGATTTTGAAGTTAGTTTAACTAAGGAGCAGATCGAAAAATTTCCGCCCTATGACGATTCGGCCATAGAGTCAGAAGGGAAGTGGCGAGACTACGAAAGCCGCTATCAGGATTCGTGGGTCGGCGGCGCTGTTCAGCACCGCGAGGGAAGCGATCACAATGTGACACCCACCGCTGCGGAGATGCCGATTGAAGCGGGTTCCATCGGCAGCCAACTCAGCCGGGAAGAAAACGCCAACCTCACGGCTGACCGTATTATTCCAGCCGGAGGGGATGAGGTCGTCATTAGCAATTCTGCGGTTGGGATAGGCGGCCGCTGGTCAAACTTCGAAGATCGTTTGCGGCAACGGCGCCGGGACATTACCAGCCAATGCGAAACCTGTCGAGCGGATTCCGCCCAGGGAACGGCTTCGGACCGTGAACGCGACGAACTGCGTAAGGCGGGATAACCGTAAGATCGGTTGTGCGCAATTTCGACCTGGCCACAGCGATAATGCTGTGGCTTTTTCTCTCAAGCGAAGACCTCAAATCCTCCCGGAATTTTCTGCTATTCTGCGCACGTCCTCATTTGTGCGCGATTTTTCGGGATATTCATGCTCGTCGAACTTCGGCTGGAAAACTACGCAGTCATTGACAATTTGAAGGTGGAGTTCGCCTCAGGGCTCAATCTCTTAACCGGCGAAACCGGGGCGGGTAAATCTATCCTTATTGATGCTCTCGCTCTACTCCTGGGAGACAAAGCTTCCTCCGGCGTGATTCGATCGGGCAATGAACGAGCCGTTCTCACCGCCGTGTTTGAGCTCGAAGGCGAATCAGAAAAAAATGCCTCCAAAATACTCGACGCGAATGGTATTGACGGAAATGAGAACAAACCCACGCTGATCTTGCGACGCGAAATTGCAGTGAGCGGCAAAGGCCGGGTTTTTGTGAACAATCAACCCGCTACGGTATCTGTGCTTCGCCAACTGGCGGCGCAACTTGCCAGCATCCATGCGCAAAACGAATCCATTTTGTCCTTTGATGGCGAGGCGAGACTTGGGCTGCTCGATGAGTTCGCGGGAATCCAGATCGCGAAGGTCCAAGACTCCTTTGCTCGTTGGAAAAATGTCGCCCAGCGCATCAAAGACCTCGAACAGGACGAGCAGGACCGTCTGCGTTCGCTCGACTTGTGGACCTTTCAAAAACGCGAGATCGAAGAGGCGAACTTGCAGTTGGATGAGGATGAACGTCTCATCGCCCAAAAATGTGTGCTCGCCAACGCCGAAAAAATTTACACCGCAGCGATGAATGCGTTTGACTTGTTGTATGAAGGCAGCGCCTCCACTTCGTCATCGTTGCGGGCGGCGCAAAAGCATCTAGAAGAGCTGGTCCGCTACGAACCAAAATTTCAAGAGGCTCTCGCTGCATTGGAGACTGCGCGCATCAGTGTGGAGGATGTCGGAGCAACTCTGCGAGATTATGCCGGGGGAATTCATGCGTCGCCTGAGCACCTCGCCGAAATCGAGGACCGCCTTGCGGCAATTGATCGCTTAAAGCGCAAGTACGGCGCCACCGTGGAAGAAGTCATGAAGTACGGAGAAGAGGTTTCGCACAAGCTTTCTGAGATGGAAAATAAGGACGAAATCCTGCGCCAACTCCACAATGAACTGGGTGCGGCAGCGCAAGAATATCTCACCAATGCCCGAGGAATTTCGAAGAAGCGTCACGAAGCAGCCCGCCGGCTGGAAAAATTGGTAGAGGCCGAGATTAATGATTTAGCCATGAAGGCACGTTTCCAGATTGAAGTCACGGGAAGCGACAAAGAAGGGAACTGGACTGCCTCGGGATTTGATGAGGCAATTTATATGATTTCCACGAATCCAGGCGAGCCTCTGAGTCGGCTTGAGCAGATCGCGTCTGGAGGAGAATTGTCGCGCTGCATGCTAGCCTTGAAATCCAGCGTAGAGGCTGGTTCTCGGGATTCGACCAGGCAGAAGAAGAATGCCGGTGGACAGCGGACTCTTGTGTTCGACGAAATAGATACTGGGATCGGCGGAAGCGCGGCAGAAGCAGTAGGGAAAAAGCTAAAGGGCTTAGCGAGATCGAATCAAGTGTTGTGTGTGACTCATCTGCCGCAGATCGCCACCTTCGCGGACCATCATTACTTAATCGAAAAGAGAGACTCCGGCGGACGCACAAGGACCACCGTCCTCCTTATCGCCGGCAAAGAACGCACCGAAGAAATCGCACGCATGTTGAGCGGAGCAAAGCTTACGGATACGTCGAGAAAGCATGCAGAGCAGATGTTGAAGACCAACGCCTAATTCCGGTCTTCCTTGAACGGACGTCCTGAGTTCGAGCGCGCTTAAGATTCGTGGGACGTGCCGGACGCTCGTGACATCCGGTCGGTAATTGCTCCGACGAGTACCGTGAGGGCGCCTGCGGGTATGGCGATAAGGCCCAGCATCATTATTACAAACCCGATTGTCGTACTTGGCCCACAAGGCCCTGCGCCGGGAAGATAACTGAGAATCACCGCGAGAATTCCGCAGCCAATCATGATCAGACCTTGTTTCTTCCGGCGCATTTAAAAAGTTAACATTCGCTCCCCAAGAGCGCTCCGAACTTTAGTTTCGCAATTCTTCTTGCGCAAACCTTAAATATTAGCTAACATGGATTAGCTAACATGGAAACAATTACCATTCACAAAGCAAAGACACAACTTTCCCGCCTGATCGAAAAAGCATGCCGGGGCGAAGAAGTTGTCATAGCCCGAGGCTCGAAGCCAGTGGTTCGGATCGTTGCCATTGAAGACGTTCGCGGTGACCGGAAGCCTGGAGCGTTGAAAGGGAAGCTAAAAGTTGGTCCCGAGTTCTTCGATCCTCTGCCCGACGACGAACTGGAACGTTGGGAATAAGTGGCGTTGCTCTTGCTTGATACTCACGCGTTCTTGTGGTGGCTGTCCGAAGACCGGGCCCTGCCGGAATCTGCAAGAAAAGCGATAGCAAGTAAGAGCAATACTGTAATGGTGAGCGCGGCATCGGCGTGGGAAATCGCCACAAAAGTGCGCCTTGGGAAGTTGGCTTCGGCAGCCCGCATTGTCGAAGAGTTTTCCGCTCATCTCATTAATGAGAGATTCGTTGGGCTATCGGTTACTCCTCAACACGGAATTCGTGCAGGCTCCCTGCCAGGGCCACACAAAGATCCTTTTGATCGCATGCTAATTGCGCAGTCACTGGAGGAAAATTTAAAGATAGTTAGTAACGAGCGGATTTTTGACGGCTACGGTATCGCAAGGGTTTGGTGACTCCCGTTCACCTCCCAATATTCCCCAATCACTGCTAATCCTATGCGATTCTTTGAGTTACGTTGACCAAAGCGACACTTTCAGATAGTTTTTAAGAGACTCTTCACTATGGAGAAGTGTATCTTGAATCAACTAGCGAAACAGGAAACCTACGTGGCTGAAACTGGGAAAACTTTGCTCTTATTAAAGCCACGGGGCTTTTGCGCTGGGGTCGTCCGCGCTATTGATATTGTCCGTATCGCCCTTGAGGCTTTTGGTCCCCCCATCTACGTGCGCAAAGAGATCGTTCATAATCGCTTCGTAGTCGAAGAACTGCAAGGGAAGGGCGCAATTTTTGTTGATAGCATCGAGGAAGTTCCGAATGGCGAGCGCGTCATTTACAGCGCTCACGGAGTCTCGCCTGAAGTCCGAGATGCCAGCAAACACCGCGGACTGCGCGTCATTGACGCAACTTGTCCTCTGGTGACTAAGGTGCACGTGGAGGCGGTAAAGTTCGCCAAGGAAGGCTATTCGCTGGTGCTCATCGGTCATCGAGACCACGATGAGGTTATTGGAACTCTGGGCGAAGCGCCGGTCGTGACACAGGTTGTGGGATCGCCTGAGGAGGCGGCTGCCGTGAGGGTTCCAAATCCCGACCGCGTGGCTTATCTAACTCAGACTACTTTGAGCCTCGACGAGACAAAGGACATTATTGCGGCCCTCCGGCTGCGCTTTCCGAATATTAAAGCTCCGGCAGCGCAGGATATCTGCTATGCCACCGAAAACCGGCAAGTTGCGGTGAAGCATGTCGCTTCTGACGCTGAGCTCCTGCTGGTCGTCGGTTCAGACAATAGCTCGAACTCTAATCGGCTAGTGGAAGTCGCCCGCAACTTGGGTACGGGATCGCATCTAATTGATAGTTATCGCGACATTCAATCCGGATGGCTTGACGGAGTCAAAACAATCGCGTTGACTGCGGGCGCGTCCGCGCCAGAGTGTCTTGTGGAAGAAGTAACTAAATTTCTAAGCACAAAAGGCTTCGATAACGTGCATGAAGTAGAAGTAATGCCGGAAAATGTGCGTTTCGGATTGCCTCCTGAGATTGTGGAAGCAATCGCGAGCGCACCCGCTGGTGTGGCCGCTGGTTAACATTTAAATATGGAAGAGACTTCCTCCTCGTCTCCGTCGGCAAAGGCCGGCCCTCAACTACACTTTGGAAAGATCGCGGATCTAGGTAGCCGCGTGGCTGTGGCAATTGATCGTGCGCGACAATGCCTGTTCTCACAGCAACACGAGGAAGGATACTGGTGCGGCGAACTTCAGGGTGATCCTACACTCGAGTCGGATTACATCCTTCTGCGTACCCTTCTGGGTTCGGCAAACGCCGAACGTTTTCAAAAAGCTGCAAATCATATTCTGCAACATCAGAATGAAGATGGCGGCTGGAGTATTTACCCTGGTGGGCCATCGAATCTTGGCGTTTCCGTCAAAGCTTATTTCGGGATCAAGCTCGCGGGTTATCTCGCAGATCATCCCGCACTGACGCGCGCGCGCAAGAAGATCCTTGAACTGGGGGGCGCCACCAAGGTCAACACGTTCACGAAAATCTCTCTCTGCTTCTTTGGGCAGTACGACTACGACGCGGTCCCTGCCATTCCTCCAGAGATTGTGCTGTTTCCCAACTGGTTTTGGTTCAATATCTACGAGATTTCTTCCTGGTCGCGCGCCATTCTTGTTCCTCTCTCGATTGCGTACGCGAAAAAGCCCTTCAAGAAAATCCCGGACGAAATGGGTGTGGAAGAATTGTTTGTGGGTGGACGGGATAAGTCACGCATGCATCTGCCTTGGGACAAGAAATTAGTCTCGTGGCGAAATTTCTTCCTGGCCCTCGACCGCCTCACGCATTGGTTCGAGCGTGTGCACATTCGTCCGCTTCGTTCCATGGCGCTCAAAAAGGCGGAGAAGTGGATGTTGGAGCGCTTTGAGATGAGCGATGGCCTGGGAGCAATTTATCCATCCATTATGAATTCGGTTATCGCACTTCGGTGCCTTGGATACTCGCTGGACGATCCGCAAGTCATTCGCGCTCTCGACGAATTCGAGAAATTGGGAATTGAAGAGGAAGATACTTTTCGGATGCAGCCATCCAAGCCCCCGGTATGGGATACGGCGTATGCCTTATTTGCCCTCGGCGAAAGCGGTGTCCCTTCGGACGACCCGCGCATGGTAAAGAGCGCTGACTGGATTCTTCAAAAGCAGGTCCGAACGGTCGGCGACTGGAAGGTAAAAAACAAGAAGGGTCAACCCGGCGGCTGGTATTTCGAATTTAACAATGAGTTTTATCCCGACGTGGACGACACCGCGATGGTTTGCCTGGGTCTCGCGCAAACCGAGCATCCCAATGGGCGCTACCAGCGCGAATCGGTACAACGCGCCATTGACTGGATTTTTTCGATGCAATGCCGCAATGGCGGATGGGCATCCTTCGACAAAGACAATGATCGCATGGTCTTTCAGCACATTCCTTTCGCCGACCACAACGCCATGCTTGATCCCGCCACTGTTGACATTACCGGACGTATTTTAGAGATGCTCGCGGCCTATGGATACGATCAGAATCATCCCGCGGTGAAAAAAGCTCTGAAATTTATTTGCGAAGAGCAGGAGCCCGATGGTTCCTGGTTCGGGCGCTGGGGCGTCAACTACATTTATGGAACCATGCTGGTTTTGCGCGGCCTTCAGGCAATCGGAATTGATTACCACGAACCTCACATTCAGCAGGCGGCAGAATGGTTAAGAATGGTACAGAACCACGACGGCGGCTGGGGCGAGTCTTGTGATTCGTACGATGATCCCAATACAAGGGGAGTGGGACCAAGTACCGCGTCCCAAACCGCATGGGCAATCATGGGTTTGCTGGCAGCAAACGACACACGCAGTGATTGCGTAGCTCGCGGTATTGCTTACCTCTTGCGATGCCAGAAGAAAGATGGCTTATGGGACGAGGCTTATCACACTGGAACCGGCTTCCCCCAAGTGTTTTATTTGAAGTACGACATGTACCGCCAATATTTCCCGATGATCGCGTTGACTGCGTACAACAAAGTCATGGCGGAGAAGAATTAGCAGCGGGTTCAGTCAGTCGCACCGTGCAGCGATTGAGTGCTAATGCCTAGTTACTTCCCTAAGGCGTGCCAATGAACGAAATCGCTAAACTATGAGACGCTGGCACCTTTATTTAGCTACGTCGATTATCGCCCTAGTGGTTGCACTGGGCGTGTGGCACGTCCGCGAAGAACGAGCGCAACAGAGGCGAGAATTCGCATATCGCAAGTCGCTGCGGTCATACTCAGAAGTCCTAAGAACTGGAACGACCCGCAAGCAAGTGGAGAACTATTTTTCGTCCAGAAACATCCCATTCCGGCAGCTATGCTGTGTCAGCGTAAAAGAATTCTCAAAAGGCGTGGACGACTATGCATACGACGATCTTGTCAAGATAGGCCAAGAGGACGTTCCGTGGGTTTGCCGTGCGAACAATGTTTACATCGCTTTCCAGTTTTTCGGCTCGGGGAGAGATTCATCCGCCACAGCGCGACCTGCTGACACTCTAAAAGACATTTCTATCTACCACCACCTGGACGGGTGCATGTGAGCGATCGGTCCAATCTCCCCGCACTACCAATCCCTCGGCATCCGCTAGTTTGGCCTGAATCCGATCAAAAGTGTAAAAATCCTGCGCGCCTAACACGATCGCCGAAGCCACATGCAGGACATCCAAAGCGCGCGTACCCAGTCGCGGAGTTTGGCTGGCCGAAATCAACGAGGCTCTTCGTAACATCTCAGCACCGAAAGGCTTCATATCGAAGAGGGAATTGGCAAGGTCCTTCCGAAACGCGCCAATGCACGCTTTGACATTACTATTCGTCAATTCCCTGCGAGATTGATACTGCCAAATCGCGTTCTCCAATTCAAACTCAGTCAAGGCTGTAGCGAGTAACGGAAATGAGGCAGAACGAATCAGCGGGAGTGCCTTCGGCGTATGGGCATCCACTACATAAACCGAAAGCAAAAAGCTTGTATCGGCATAAGCGCTCAAAAGCGATCTCTATCGCGAGCGATAAGCTGAGCGCCGGTCACTTTCATTTCGCGGGTGCCAAAAATTTTTTTAAGCCGGGCTTCGAAGTCGGGCAACTCGATTCGCGCCTCTTTTTTAGCGGGCACCAAGGTGGCGATTACGCGTTTTCGCTTCGTAATCTGTATCTCGTGTCCCTGCCGAAGCAACTCTTCTACCTCAGGGAATCTATATCTCAAATCGCGCACCGACGCCTTTGTCATGTGATACATTATAGCATCACAACGACAAAATGCTAGCTTTCGTCACTGGTGCGACCGGATTTCTCGGCAGCCACGTTGCGCGTGTCCTGCTGGAACAGGGTGCCGACTTGCGGCTTCTGGTACGGCCCACGAGCGATCTCAGGAACGTTCAAGACTTGCGGGCTGAGCAGGCCATCGGCGATCTGCGAGACTCCGGCTCAGTCGAAAAAGCGATGTCAGGATGCGACGTTGTTTTTCACGTGGCCGCTGACTATCGTCTTTGGGCCCCCGATTCGGACCAAATGTATCGTTCGAACGTCGAAGGCACCAGAACGATTCTGGATGCGGCCCGCAAGAATTATGTAAGAAGGGTAGTCTATACGTCGAGCGTGGCGACCATGGGCTTTACTGCCGACGGAAGTCCCGCAGATGAAAATTCTCCAGTGTCATTCGAAAATATGATTGGGCATTACAAACGATCGAAATACATGGCGGAGCAGATCGCAATCGCCGAGGGACGAAGCGGGCTGGACGTGGTGATCGTGAATCCCAGTACGCCAGTCGGAGAGCGTGATATCAAACCCACTCCCACGGGCCGAATCATTCTGGATTTCCTTAAGAAGAAGTTTCCGGCTTACGTGGATACAGGATTGAATTTGGTAGACGCGACCGAATGTGCGCGCGGCCACGTCGCAGCATTGGAAAAAGGCCGAAGCGGTGAGCGTTACATTTTAGGCGGCGAGAATCTAACACTGAAACAAATTCTGGATAAACTTGCCGCGATCACCGGGTTGCCATCCCCTACAATCAGAGTGCCCTACTTCATGGCGCTGGCAACCGGGGTAGTGGATGAAACGATCACGGGCCGCATTCTCGGACGTGAGCCGCGGGTAACTATTGACGCCGTCCGCATGGGGCGCAAGAAGATGTTCGTTTCCTCGGCAAAGGCTGAACACGAATTGGGATGGAAGCCGCTTCCGGTAGACAATGCCTTGCGCCGCGCGGCGCACTGGTTCCAGAGTAATGGCTACGTTTCGCCGTAGATTGTGCGCGATGGATGCCGCATGGCTCGTGGTTGATTTTGAATGTGTGGGGACGGGCGCCCTCGCCCGTCCATGCCGAGCGAAGCTCGGCGGGGACGAACTTGCCAGGCTCAGGCAAAATTGCAATCATCGCTGCTCTCGAACGCGAGGTCCGGCCGCTAGTGAAGCACTGGCATATCGCGACGCGACAATTCGATGGCCGCCAATTCAAATTTTTCCAGCGGGACCGCGCTGTTTTGATATGCGGCGGAATCGGCGCCGAAGCTGCCCGCAGAGCTGCCGAGGCAATCATAAGTCTCTATCACCCAGTTTTAATTCAGTCGGCTGGGTTCGCAGGTGCTCTCGATTCGACATTGAAGATGGGGAACATCTTCATACCGGGCTGCGTAATTGATGCAAGCGACGGAAGCAAACTTGATATCGGATCAGGAATGGGCACGCTTCTGAGCGCTCCGACCGTTGCGGGTAGTGCCCAAAAAGCAAAGTTTGCCAGTGCCTATGGTGCGAATGCGATTGATATGGAGGCGGCGGCTGTTGGGCGCGTCGCACAAGCTCACGGAATCCAATTTCAGGCGGCGAAGGCCATCTCCGATGAACATGATTTCGATTTGCCACCGATGCAGAGTTTTGTCAGTCCAGACGGAAGATTCCGAAGCATACCCTTTGCGCTTTTCGTTGCGCTTCGCCCGTGGCTTTGGATAAAGGTCGCGAGACTCGCGAAAAATAGTGCCGAAGCGTCTAGAGCGCTTTGCGAGTGGTTGAATCACCAAAATGATAACTCCGAAAAATTGGACAATTCGGGTCGGGGATCGCATCCAATTGGAATGGAACGCCCGCAATCCAGGGTTCGATAAGCAGGTCCAATAACAGGTTCAAATAATGGCAATAGCTTCACAATTCACGGCAGAAGAATCGGTGTTGCCATTGCCCACCATCATGCAGGCTGCGGTTTATCGCGGCATAAACGACGTTCGTGTGGAGAGTGTTCCAGTCCCCGAGATTCGCCCCGGCGAATTGCTCATACGTGTACACACATGCGGTGTGTGTGGCACCGATTTGAAGAAGATCGCAACCGGCTCCCATTCAGCCCCCCGCATTTTCGGCCATGAGATTTCCGGCATGGTCGCGGCTGCAGGAGGGAGCGTCCAACAATTCAAACCCGGCGATAGAGTTGTTGTATTTCACCACATTCCCTGCGGCAACTGTTTCTATTGCCAGCGTAAGACTTTCGCGCAATGCGACACTTATAAGAAAGTTGGGTGCACGGCGGGCTTCGAGCCTTCCGGCGGAGGCTTTGCTGAATATGTCCGCGTCATGGACTGGATTGTTCAGAATGGAACGGTTCGGATTCCGGACGCAGTCTCGTTTGAAGAGGCTTGCTTCGTTGAGCCTGTCAATACATGTATTAAAGGAATCGAGAGATTGCAGCCCTGCGCGGGTGAAACGGTGCTCGTGATCGGACAGGGCCCAATTGGTATCTTATTGGCTGCATTGGCCCAACGTGCGGGCGCAAGGGTAATTACTTCCGATTTACACGGGCAGAGGCTTACAATATCTAAAGACTTCGGTTTGGAAAATTCGATTGATGCCTCGCGGGTTGATGTTATTCAAGAGGTTAGGCGAATGACGGAAAGCCGCGGGGCTGACGCCGCCATTTTGGCGGTGGGGGGCAATGGTCTGATCAAGACTGCGTTAGATGCGGTCCGGCCTGGAGGGCGTGTGCTGCTCTTCGCGCAAACGGCCCGCGGAGAAGCGGCGATTGACCCGGCGGCAATATGCGTGGATGAGAAGACGCTATTAGGGTCCTACAGTGCTTCGGTGGATCTGCAGGATCGATCAGTGCAGTTTGTGATGGGAAGGGAAATGAATTTGGGACGATTGATCAGTCATCGCTTCCCCTTGTCGCAAAGCAGCGAGGCGTTTGACTTGGCGGCTCATCCCCAGCCCAGTTCGATGAAGATTGTGATTCAGCCCGGAAATTCCTGGCCTGCTTCGCGGCCCGGTTCGCGGCGAAGAAACGCCGAAGGAAATTCATAAGTGAACGGAAAGATGACCGCAGCCGTCCTCTACGGTAAAGAGGACGTCAAAATCGAAAGAGTCCCTATCCCGCGAGTCGGGGATGGCGAAGTCTTGGTCAAAGTCCAGGTCGCGCTGACTTGTGGCACCGACCTCAAGGTGTATCAGCGCGGCTATCATGCGCGGATGATCGTTCCGCCTGCGCTCTTTGGGCACGAACTAGCTGGCGTAATTGAGGAAGTCGGCGACGGTGTTCGCGGATTCAAGAAGGGGATGCGAGTCGTCGCGCTGAATTCCGCTCCCTGCCAAATGTGTTTCTACTGCTCGAAACATCAGGCGAACCTCTGCGAAGACTTATTGTTCAACAATGGCGCTTATGCGGAATACATACGCATCCCCAAGAGAATCGTCGAAATTAATATGCTGGCGATTCCTCCACATGTGAGTTTTGAAGAAGCAGCAATGGTCGAGCCCCTGGCCTGCGTGTTGCGAGGTTTACATGAGACGGGTGTGGAGATCGGCGACACCGTCACCGTGATCGGCGGCGGCCCGATTGGGCTGATGTTTGTGCAAGTAGCGAATGCTGTGGGATGCAATGTTATTTCTGTAGTAAAGCGGGACTCGCAAGTTCTTGCGGCCAAGCACATGGGCGCTCATGAAGTTGTACAAATTACCAAAGTAAAAGACCCGGTTGACGCCGTGCGGGAGTTGTCACCTGAAAAGCGCGGCAGCGATGTCGCGATTGAAGCCGTAGGCCGTCCCGATGCATGGGAGTGGGCGATTGACATGGTCCGAAAGGGCGGCACCGTCAACTTTTTTGGCGGATGTGCCAGCGGGACCAAGGTGCAGCTGGATACAAATCGCCTCCATTATTCTGAAGTTACATTGAAGGCGACATTCCATCACACGCCGGAAACCGTGCGTAAGGCCTTCGCATTGATCGCGGAAAAGAAAATTCGATCCAACGATTACATTACGGGCGAAGCGCCGCTTTCGCGGTTGCAGCAAGTTCTTCACCACATGCTGAATCGCAACGGCGACATCAAGACCGCGATCATTCCGGGACATTGATTCGACGAGAGTCTGGATCGCCAAAACTTATACGGAACCGTAGTGCGGTCCTTCAAAGCAGCACCGCAGGAGACGCGTTGACCTTGTCATCCATTGCTGATAATGAGTCCCGAGTTGACGCCAGCACCGCCGCCCAGTCTGGATGGGAGCGCCTTCCCGCCGAATATGCCATCCCAAATCAGCCGCCTTCGATAGAAGAATCGCAGCAATATTGCCGCCATTTGGCGCAATCGCATTACGAGAATTTTTCGGTAGCGTCCTGGTTTCTGCCTCGGCGTGTGCGCCAGCATTTCTACAATGTGTATGCTTACTGCCGCATATCCGATGACCTCGGAGATGAAGTTGGTGATACGCGCCTATCATTGGAGCTGCTCGATCAATGGGAGGGGGAGCTTGATGCGTGCTACGGCGGGTCTGCGCGGCATCCTGTCTTTATAGCTTTGTCGGAAACCATTCGTATATTCGACATACCGCGACGTCCGTTCGCCGACTTACTCCAGGCCTTCCGGCAAGACCAGACAGTTAACCGCTATCCGACATTCGAGGATGTCCTGGGCTACTGCCAGTATTCTGCAAATCCGGTTGGGCATCTTGTGCTGTATCTGTGTGGCTATCGTGATGCAGAACGGCAATCGCTCTCAGACTACACTTGCAACGCATTACAATTGGCGAACTTCTGGCAAGATGTGAGCAGGGATTATGCCAAGGGCAGGATATATCTTCCACTTGAAGACCTCAGCCGATTTGGCGTAACGGAGGCAGACATCCGCGATTGCAAGAACGGCACTGCGTTCCGCGAAATGATGCGCTTCGAAGTGGAGCGCACGCGAGATTGGTTCCGGCGCGGATATCCTCTCATCGGCAAAGTGGATCGAGAACTCGCGATTGATCTCGAACTCTTCACGCGCGGTGGCGAAGAAGTCCTGAATGCAATCGAGCGTCAGAAATATTCCGTTCTCGGAAGGCGTCCGGCAATTTCCAAAGCGCGCAAGCTAGCATTGCTGGCTCGCGCCGTGGTAGGCAAGGTCATATGAGCACTGTCCTGCGGCAGATGCCGACGTACGCAGCCCCGAGCGCGTCACAACTCGCGATGGCCTATTCCGTTTGCCGTGGCATCACTCAGAAGCGAGCGAAGAATTTTTATTATGCATTCCTGGTTTTGCCGCGTCACAAGCGGCAAGCCCTATGCGCGGTTTACGCATTCATGCGCAGGTGCGATGACCTGACCGATGACGTTAGCCTGCCGCAAACGGAGCGACGGCAGAAACTCAGCGAATGGCTCAATGCTTTCCATCGCACTTTGGCAGGCGATCTGACGGATGATCCGATCCTGCTGGCACTCACCGATGCACAGCATCGCTTCAACATCCAAATTGGATGGCTCGATCAGCTGGCGTACGGTACCGAAATGGATGTAATGCCGTCTGGCGCTCCCGACGCCGGTGGTTTGGCCGTGAGTTACCGCACATTTGAAGACCTTCGCCTCTATTGTTATCGGGTCGCTTCGGTTGTTGGCCTGGTGTGCATTCGCATTTTTGGATATCGCGATCCTGCGGCGGAATCGCTGGCCGAACGTTGTGGGCTTGCCTTTCAACTCACTAACATCATTCGCGATGTGAGAGAAGATGCGGCGATGGGACGGGTGTATTTACCGGGAGAAGACCTTGTCCGATTTGGAGTTTCTGCGTCGCAACTCGTATCGGCTACCGATCCGACTCCTTTCCGCCCCTTGTTAGCGATGGAAGCCGAGCGCGCACGAGAATATTACAAAGCGGGAGAAGACCTGATTCCGTACATTGATGAAGATAGCCGGCCAGCGCTGTGGGTTCTGCTAACCATATACGAGCGTTTGCTCGAAAGAATTGCCAGCCGTGGCTTTGATGTGTTTCATAACAAAATCAGCCTCAGCACTCGCGAGAAGCTCGTGATTCTCGGGAAGGGCTTCGTGAAGCGTCTCGCTTGAGTAACGAACCGTCACCGCCTGCGCCCGCCTTGGAGTCTCGACGAAAGATTTTCGCAGACTCGCCCGCGAAAGTCGCCATCATAGGCGGAGGACTGGCTGGACTCGCCGCTGGCACGGCCCTCGCAGAGAGCGGATTTCAAGTTACCATTTTCGAGAGGCGTCCTTATCTCGGCGGGCGTGCTTCCTCTTATCAGCATCCCGGAACCGGCGAGATCGTGGACAACTGTCAGCATGTCCTCCTGGGCTGCTGCACAAATTTGGTGCGCTTTTATGAGCGCCTCGGCGTGCAAGACAAAATTCGCTGGTACGATCAGCTGACTTTCCTCGAACCAGGAGGACGCGCCTCGATTCTCAAGCCCTCCCGTTTACCTGCGCCGTTCCACATGGCTCCAGCTTTTCTTCGGGCCGCCTGCCTGAATTTAGCCGACAAATTGGCAATCGCCTTTGCAATGATGATGCTGATTCCGAAGAGTCCACGCGACAAAGGCAAATCGTTCCTCAGTTGGCTGCGCGAACATCATCAGACGGAACGGGCGATTGAACGTTTCTGGAAAACGGTTCTCGTGAGTGCATTAAACGAAGATTTGGATCGCGTATCCGTCCCGTATGCCGCGCAGGTAATTCGAGAATCTTTTCTGAAATCAGCGGCCGCAGGCCGCATAGGCGTTCCGTCGGTTCCACTGACGGAGTTGTACGGTGTGGCGGGGGAATACATTCAAGCGCGGTGCGGAGAAGTCCGAGTGCGCGCGAGTGTTGACTCATTTCAACCGCAAGCCGATGGGGTGAGGCTATTCGCGGGTGGAAGCGAAATGATTTTTGATTTCGTAGTTTCGGCGGTACCTTTTGATGCTTTGTCGAAGATATTGCCTCAAACTTCGGATGCCGAACCTCTGCGGAACGCGCTGGCAAGGTTTGAAACATCTCCGATTACGGGCATTCATCTTTGGTTTGACCGGCCGATTACGGATCTCGATCACGCTGTTTTGCTCGATCGTACGATTCAATGGATGTTTCATAAGTCAAAGCTGCTCGGCAAAAGCGCTGACACCCCTGGCAGCTATATAGAGTTGGTCGTTAGCGCATCGAAGAGTCTGATAAATAAGTCTCGTGCCGAAATTACTGACATAGCGGTAAGAGAACTGCGCGAGTTTTTCCCGCAGGCTAACAACGCAACTTTGGTAAAGTCCACGGTGATCAAGGAAGTTCATGCGACTTATTCGCCACTGCCTGGCGCGGATGGTTACCGTCCCAGTCCGCAGACAATCTGGCCCCGTGTTTTCCTGGCTGGAGATTGGACCGCGACGGGCTGGCCCGCGACAATGGAAGGTGCGGTAAGAAGCGGCTATGCCGCAGCCCAGTGCGTAACCCTGGCGTCGCGGCCGGAAGCGCCGAAGTTTGTGGTTGACGATCTGCCCTCGTCCGGGCTCATGAAATTATTCGAGTGAGCTAAGATTCATGGTTGTACTGAGAGATGTGTTTGAATAAACTCTCGTCATCGTCAGCCTGCTGGCTGGTAGTTTCCGATCATGCAAACCGATACGCCTCGTGATTCTCCGATGCCGGTATGGAATCGAGAGTCCATCATTGAGTTATTGACGCGTGAGGTCGAGAGAAGTGAATCTTCCGGAGCCAACTTAGCTGTAATACTGGCGGGACTCGATCAGCCAGGTACAAACCGTCAAGCCGGAGAAGTTCAAAATAATCTTATTTTGCCTGAAATTGCGAAGCGGTTGAACGGCTTGCTTCGTCGTTACGACTACATTGGCCGCTATAACCCAAGGCAGCTTCTGATTTTGGTGCCCGGATGGGAACCGTCAAAAATTGCTGCTCTGGCGGAAAAACTCCGGCAAGCGGTTGCCGAATCGCGAGTGGCTATTTCCGGATCCGAATTGGATGCCACAATGAGCTTTGTGTTCGCGGCCTCCGCGGATTTTAAATTTAAAGTCAACAATGACGTCTTGGGACAACTTGAATCAGCACTCGGTAGGATCGAAGAAAGCGGCGGAAACCGCGTAGAGTCACTGAACGGTACCAGTAAGTCTGACCATCCCGCGTTGCGCAAACGGCGCCGCATTAGAATTTCGTGGGTGCTGAAGGGAGCGGTGACATGCAAAATACTTTCCTCATCGGCGTGGTCGAACCGCCTTCAAGACCAATTGGCGAAAACGCGCCTTACGCCGCCAGCAGTATCACTCCTCCCGCCACCAGCAATGCGGCAATCCATCGGCGATGGTCTACTCTCTCATGTAAAAACGTTTTCGCCGCGATCGCATTGGCGATGAAGGTCAATGCCGCTGCCGCGGGTCCAATCAGGCTCACGTCATTCCACGAGAGCGCAAACAGCAGGCTATAGAAAGCCAGGGTCATGCAAAGCACGCCGCAAATAAACCAGGGATTGCGGACAATACGTCCAATAACGTTCAACGCTCCGGTTCGATGCCAGAGGTCGCCAACATCTCCGACCTGCTTCATGGCGCGAGACAACAACACATCGCCGGCGCATGACGTAATCACAATCGCTGCAACCGAACTCCACGTATAAATAATCTGCCTAGTCATGGGCCCTCGTACGCTGATGCTGCACGGTCGCTCCTTCTTGCAGCGCGTGCTCAACCGGATGTTGTGTCAGTTCGGGACCTCGAGTCACGAATCCGACTCCAGCCGAAATCAAAGCAATCCCCAGCCACCGAGTGGCGGAAATCTGTTCGTGCAGCAAAAACCTTGCGATTAAAGCCAGTAGCACATATCCCAAAGAAGTTGCGGGAAGTACATAAGTGAGGTCAGCCCAGGAAAGCGCGGTCATGTAGGAAGCGAAAAACCCCAGCAAAAGCAAAATCCCCAGCGCGACCCAGGGATTTAGAATTGCCAAAATGAGGCTGGATAGATGCTGAAAAGAAATGGCACCGGCTTCCTTCATTCCCCGCGAAAGGAGGGAATCACCGACTGCCGCGCATACGGTTACGCCAGCCAGCACCAGATACTTGCGGAAGGTCACACTCTTTCCTGAACCTTACACCTCGACCGGCTCGCGTGCGGCCGCGACCTTATCATCGTGCCGCTTATCTTTGACCCATTTGTGGCGCATGCCGCGCACCTTCAAAAAGGCTTTGGCTTCCTTGTACAACCGCTTGCGGTCGTTGCTGTCGAATGCGGCTTTTCTCAAGATGCGGAAAGCTGCTTTTGGCCGGAAATAATATTCGTCGTAGAAACGATGTACTGAATCGAGAATTTCGTCGGCCGGTAGCCCAGGATACTGAATGTGAGCAAGCTGATGACCACCCTCGTCCACCATTTTAGTGTCCGCTACCATGAAGCCGTTCTTGATAGCGTAATCGTAAAGCTCGGTTCCGGGGTAGGCATGCGCTACCGAAACTTGGATTGTCTCCACATCCAATTCTTTGGCAAAGGCGATTGTATTGTTGATGGTTGCGCGAGTTTCACCCGGTAATCCAAGAATAAAATCGCCGTGTATGACGAGTCCGAGCTTATGGCAATCCTTGGTGAAGGCTCGAGCTCGTTCCACGGTCGCGCCCTTCTTAATGTTCTTCAAAATCTGGGGGTCGCCAGACTCGTAGCCCACGATCAGTAAACGGCAGCCAGCTTCCTTCATCGCTTTCAAGGTTTCGAAATCGGTTGTGACACGCGATGTGCAGGACCAAGTCAGTTTCAGCGGCTTTAGCTTGGCGCACAATTCCACGGTTCGCGCTTTTTGAATATTGAACGTATCGTCATCGAAAAAGAATTCCTTGACGTATGGCCAATACTCTTTCGCCTTTGCCATTTCAGCGGCAACGTCATCGGTAGAACGCTTACGCCATGCGTGACCGCTGGTCGTTTGGGGCCAGAGGCAAAAGGTGCACTGAGCGGGGCATCCCCGGGTGGTGTAAAGCGACACGTAGGGGTTGAGCAGGAACGGCACGTTGTAGCGCCGTACGTCCAGGTCACGATGATAAATATCGGTAACGTGAGGCAGCGAATCGAGATCCTGAAGCTGCGGGCGGTCAGGATTGTGCACCACAGCGCCGTCTTTCAGGAAAGAAATCCCCATGATCTCTCCGAGAGGCTTGCCTTGCGCAAACTCCACCACGGAATAATCAAATTCTTTGCGACAGATAAAATCAATTGCAGTTCCATCTCTCAATGAACGCTCGGGAAGCACTGTCACATGAGGACCGACGAAAGCGATCTTGATTTTGGGATTCGCGTCTTTTATCTTTTGTACCAGCCGAATGTCACCAGGAAACCCGGGCGTGCTGGTATAGAGAACGAGGAAGTCATATTCCCGCGCAATATTGATCGTCTCCTCAGCCGAAACGTGGTGGGACGGGGCATCTAACAGGCGCGCCCCTTCCAGCATTCCCGCGGGGTAAGCCAGCCAAACCGGATACCAGTATGATTCAATTTCACGAGTGGCAGGCCAGCGAGAGCCCGCCCCACCGTCGAAGTTTTCAAAGGAAGGAGGATTTAGGAATAGCGTTTTTAAAGGCATAGGTTTGAATAACTTATCTTACCATTGATAGCGGCATATTAGGGGCCGCAGGTGTCTCGTAGGTACACCCGGCAGCCACGTTTATGCCGTCAAATTGGTAGCACTCAGCCTATTTGATCGCTCGCCAGCGTCCAATGGGTTTGCGCCAGATGGCGCTTTTCGTGCCCCAGGAGGGGAAACCGGAACCCCCTTGGGAGGAGGTCGGGACCCTTCATTTGCCAGTTTCGACCCAAGATTCCAACTCTCCAGTGGCTCGTAGCAAATTAATCCTGGCTCGCTCCAATTGAAAGTCGGCATCCTGAAGGACATCGTAACGCTCACTCGCTTGGGTTCGCGCATCCACAGCTTCATGAAGCGTCGCAGTGCCAGCGTCCATTCGAATTTTCATCGCTTCCAGATTTGATTGGGCAATCTGGTTGGAAATATCCGCTACTTCCCGTGCCGCCTGCAATTGCTCCACCGTCCGCTGCAACCGCAGAGCTTCAACTGACACCTGATCTTTAGTGATTTGCACCTGTTTTTTTGCATGGATCAAGTCTGCATCGGCCCCCTGGGCGCGGGCATGTTGCGCCAGGCTGAAAAAGGGAAAGCGAATAACGATTCCCACGGTCGCATTGTTTGGCTGAAAGCTTCCCGCTCGGAAATAGTTTTCGTAGTTGTTGAAAGTGGAAAGAAGCGCATATTGCGCCGCGAAGTCAACGGTCGGCCACATTGCGCGATGTTCGCCGCGCGCCCTGAACCCGGCAGCCACCGCGTGCGTTTCCGCTGTCTGCACAAGCGGACTGATCTGCACGGCTTTTGCGGGGGCATCCTCCTCTAGCTTGGCCTCAGGTAGGCCAGGGATAGACGCTGGCTCGGTGACGATGGAAGCCGTATTCAACCCAGTAATCTGCGCGAGCCGCTCGCGCAGGACGTCAATCGATCCCTGTGCCTCAGCAACTCTGAGATGAGCTTGCGCCGTGGTCAGCCTAGCCTGATTCCGCTCCAGCGGGTTGTCAACTCCTTCGCGAATTCTTTGGTCCACTATATTTTCAATTCTCAGCGCATCCGCCTGCTCCTGCCGCAAGTGATCGATTAGAGATTCCCATTTACTAAGTTCGATATACGTCAAAACTGCGTCCTGCACGAGTTGGTTGCGCTGATCTTTAGACTGAATTGTGGTAGCCTGCCATTCCGCTTTCGCCGCCCGCGTAAACTCCCGCAGCCCCGGACTGATTAATGAGGATTGCGCATTCACATTAAGAATCGAGGGAGCCGCATTTTCGAGGCTCAGCGGGAATCCCCATGTCGCCCCGAGACCAGACCCGACGGCGAGCTGTGGCACAAATTGATCTCTGGTCTCAAGATAAGTGGCGAATGCGCGTTGCTCGTCGTCTTTGCCGGTGCCAACTACAGCACTGTGGCTGACCGCCAACTCAACTGCGCTCTTCAGCGAGATCGGTTCTGCCGAGACCAGGGCGGACAAGACTTGAACAAAAATAATGAAGAGAAGAATTGGAAAACGCACGCAGCGGAAACTAATGCTCATCGTTATGCCCCTCACGATTGTTGAGACTCGAAATCCGGCGCTGGAAAGTACTGACTCAGTTCAGACGATTGACGCGATCCAAGGCCTGGTGCGCAGGCAGGAAATCTCTGGCCAGCGATAACGCCGCGCGATATTCGTCGGCCGCAGCCTGCTTGTTTCCCTGTTGTTCGAGAACCGTTCCCAGCAAGTAATGAGCTTTGAATGCGGGTGCCTGTTCGACAGTGAATTGTGAGGAGAGATACTGTCGCAACAACCGGGCGGATTCTGGAACATTGCGTTTGGTTCGGATCAAGAGTTCAGCCGCATCTACAACCGCGCCAGTGGAATCCATCTGCGCGGCAGCAGCCTGCTGAATCGCGGACTCCATTTGGTCAAACCGGCCTACATGCCGGAAAAAAATTGCCAGATTCAACCACGAGTTGGCGCTGCCGTGACTGGCCTCAATTGCCGCCCGATATTCTTTCTCGGCGGAATTAAAATCCTTTTTCTTTTCCGCGAGGCGGCCATTCACCCAATGCGCCTTCGCTGGATCAAGGCTGGCAAGAGTACGTGCTTGCGCCTCCGCTTTATCTCGTCCGCCGCCCACAATGCCCGGCGCTTCTAAATAAAACTCGGCCAAATCCGTGCGCGCATCTATATTTTTCGGATTCAGATCTACTGCCAATTCAAATTCCGATCTGACTTTCGTCGCCAACTCCGCTGCGGTCAAGAATCCAGACTTGTCCGCTTTTTCGCCATAGATCCGTCCCAGCCACAGGTGATAGCGGCTGTTATTCTGGTCGAGAGTAACTGCCTTCTGGCAAGCTGCGATACCTCGATCCCATTCCCCGAGAGTAAAGTAAGCGCGGCACAAAAGATTCCGCGCCTCGGCATCATTTGGAGAAACACTAATTTCTTGTTGCAGGGTTGCGATGGCTTCGTCCACCCGTCCCTGGGCTAGCAAGGATGAAGGATTTTCGGCCGCGCTCGCCGCCGCGACCGACAACACAAATGCCAAAATTGCAACGGTAATAATGCCGGGGAACGAGACTCCAAAAGTTTTTAATGACGCCATTCCTAATGAACCACCTTTACGACCAGCCCATTGCGCAGGGGCTTGGAATTAGTGGATGCGAGTGCGACGAGCGCTCTTTCAGGAACGCCGCTCGTGATTTCCACTTGCGTCAGGTTGGAAATTGAAGTTCCCACCTCCCGCCGCTGAAGTTCGCTGTCCAATATCTGGTAGAGATACGGCTTGCTGTCATCCTGATGAATCGCTTCGCGCGGAACGGTAAGCGCGTCTTTGTGCTCGGCAGTCACGATGCTGACTCCGACATTCACGTTAGGCAAGAGCTTTCTGTCGCCGTTGTTTATTACACATGTTGTTTCTCCGACATTGCGTGTGCCATGCAGTCTCAAAGTCGCCGGCACGGATGTCAGCGTACCGTTCCAAATGCGTCCCGGAAGCGCATCCCACGTAATCTCAATCGGCTGCCCGGGAGCCAGTCGGGCCACGTCAGGCTCGTCAACAAAAGCTCGGACCAACACTTTGGACAAGTCAGCTTCCTGCAAGATCAAATCGCCGGGATTCACGTATGCTCCCTGATGGACGGGAACGGAGTAAACAACCCCGTCAAACGGAGCTCGCACATTAAGCTGGCCGAGAAGATCCTGGGCCGCTGTGTAAGCACTTTGCGCCTGTCCAGTTTGCGCCTCGGCCCGCAAAATCTCCGGCCGGGAATAACGGTCCTTTTGCTTCTGTTCCAGCAACTTTAAATCCGCCTCGGCACGCTGCAACTGCTCTTCCGCCGCTTTCACTTCGCCTGGAGACGCGGCGTTATTCTGCTGCAAGCGCCGCAGAGCGTCGCGGTTTCGCAACGCTGCGTCCCGTTCGGTGCGCGCTTTTACCATTTCCGATTGAAGCGTTAATACTTCTTCCTGATTGCCGCCGCTGCGAATAGCGCTAGTTTCCGCGTCGGAGCTTCGCATCTCAGACAACGCCCGCGCTGCCTGCTCGCGCGCCTGAGCGTCATCCATCTGAACTAAAAGCTGACCCCGCTTAACCGAATCGCCTTCCTTGACTAATAATCTCTTGATCGTAGTGCCCATCGGGGCGTGTGCCTCGAAACTCTGCAGAGGCTCGATTTTCCCGTTAGTCGTGACCAGACTCCGTATAGTGCTGCGTTGGACCGCGGTGGCGACCACCGGCACCGGGTCGCCGCGGGACATAAACGAAGCCAGCAGAACTATCGCGGCTACTATCGCAACCGACCATAGGAGCCAGCGACGACCACTTGGATGCCCGTTTTTGTTTTGCGAAGATGCCATTTAGAAATCTGTTCGCACCAAATGTATCATTGCTACTGGCCAGGTTCTAAAGGCGGACTTAACCGATTAGATGCACGAAGATAGATAAAAATTCATCTTTCCTTCCGGAAACTTCTTCGTCCCGCTGGTTACAATGAAGCATGCCCAAGTCACCACGCTACACGCCCGACCACGCCAAGTCAGGTCTCGACGCAGAGTTCCCAGAAATTGAATGTTGGCCCAATCAATTCCCTGGATATGAAATCGTAATCGAAGATCCGGAGTTCACCTCCGTCTGTCCCAAGACGGGTCTGCCCGATTTTGGCGTAATAACCATTCGTTACATGCCCGACAGGCGATGCCTGGAGCTAAAGTCACTTAAAGAGTATCTTCACCGTTACCGCAATCTGGGAATTTTTCAGGAAAATATCGTAAACCGGGTTTTGGAAGACGTAGTGAAATGGTCGCGCCCCGTATGGGCCGAGATCAAAGGAAACTTCAGGCCGCGCGGTGGCATTTCAACCGTGGTCGTCGCACGCTGGCCCAGGTCAAAAGAGAAAATCAAAAGCTGAGAACCGAGAACTGGAGTTCCGAATAAGCAGTTCTGGTCGTGGTCCAAAATATGTCTGTACTCAAGCGCCCAATCACTCGGTCTTCGATCTGACGATAGATTCATCGAGTTCCGAGAATGTCTTATCTTGATAGCGTCAATTGATCTCGAATTACTGCCGCGCAGGGCATGCACCCTTCGAAGCAGTTAGTCCTTCATAACCATGTTATATTCCACGCCAAGTGCCTTCAGCCAAACTCTACCCTCGAACCGCGCTTGCCCTTTTAACCGCACTGAACCTACTGAACTACATTGACCGATCGGTTTTATTCGCCGTTCAGCCGCTCGTGCAAACCGAATTTCACCTTACCAAGACTCAGCTCGGATACCTCACCAGCGCCTTTCTTGCTTTCTACATGGTCGCCGCTCCATTCGCGGGGCCGCTCGCAGATCGTTATTCGCGCAAGCTAATCATCGTGTTGGGCGCATTTTTCTGGAGTGGACTGACTCTGCTTACCGCAGTCACGCATACTTGTTGGGAATTATTACTTCGTCACACGCTAGTCGGAATCGGAGAGGCTACGTTTGTGACCATCGCTCCATCACTTGTCGCCGACCTTTTCCCGGAAAATGTACGAGGCCGCATCTTCGGAATTTTTTATCTCGCAATTCCGGTAGGTACAGCAGCCGGCTATATTTTGGGAGGCAAGCTCGGGCCGAGCCTTGGGTGGCGGTATCCATTCTACGTCGCAGCATTGCCGGGCTTCCTGCTTGCCATTGCTTTGCTATTTATTCCCGAACCTCCACGCGGCCAGTACGACACTCAGAAAGAAACACCGCAACGAGGAACGTTGAGGGGATTGGCGCGCAATCCTGCGTTCTTGACCGTCACCCTCGGCATGGCCGCTGGGACGTTCTCGCTCGGCGGAATTCAAGTCTGGATGCCAACTTTTCTTTCCAGCGCACGCGGCTACAGCCTGGAAGCCGCCAATCTGATGTTTGGAAAAATCGTAGTGGTCGCGGGTATTCTGGCTTCTCTAGCCGGGGGATGGATCGGGGATTGGCTGCTCCCCCGCATGAAAAGTTCGTACTATTTCGTTTCCGCCGTCAGCATGGGCGTCGGCGTGCCGGTGATGATCGTCGGCCTGTTCAGCCAGGGACGATTCATGATGCCCGCCATTGCCGTGGCAGCATTCCTGCTTCTGCTAAACACGTCGCCGCTCAACACTGCGCTCGTCAATTCCGTCGGTGCGCATATTCGTGCTACTGCTATCGCGGCTAATATCTTCATCTTTCATCTTCTGGGCGATGTTCCGTCTCCGACCCTGATGGGATACGTGGCCGACCGGCATTCGCTTCAGGCCGCTTTTATTCTGCCGATTATCGCAATGGCCGTTTCATCTGCCATACTGTTTTACGGAATGCGATTTGCTGCCGAAGTTCCGCCCATAAGTGATATCGCAGTCGCCCAAAAACAGCCGGGATGACTTATTTCCATTGGATCGCCGGCTGCATCCTGGGATTGGCTTGGCTGTCGCGTCTTATCGCGGCGGGTTTGGGAATGCGGAAAATCGCGGATATATCCCGCCCAGAGTGGGATCGCAATCCGGGCCCACCGAACTCCGCGCCTCGGGTAAGCATCATTGTCCCCGCCTGCAACGAGCAGGAAGACATCGCGCAAACTCTGACCCAGTTGCTTGCCCTTGATTACCCTAATTACGAGGTCATCGCCGTTAATGATCGCTCCACGGACCGAACCGGCCAAATGATGGATTCAGTTCTCGCGAACTCAAGCTCCCGATCCCGGCTAAAAATCATTCACATCGAAAAGCTGCCTGAAGGCTGGCTCGGCAAAGCTCATGCCATGTGGACTGCCGCAGCACAGGCCAAAGGCGACTGGCTCTTGTTCACCGATGCCGATGTGCTTTTCAAGCCCGATTCCGTTCGTAGGGCACTTGCGTATGCCGGGGCTGAACAGGCAGATCATCTCGTCGTGTTCCCTCGCATGATCATGAAGCAACCCGGCGAGAAAATGATGATTGCCTTCTTTCAGACCTTATTCGTCTTCGGACATCGTCCGTGGAAGGTTGCCGATCCCAAAACGAAGGATCACATGGGAGTGGGAGCGTTCAATCTAATCCGCCGCGAGGTTTACGAAGCAATCGGAACCTATAAGGCACTTCGCTTCGAAGTGCTCGACGACATGAAGCTGGGAAAAATCGTCAAGGAATCCGGCTATCGTCAACGCAACGTCTTCGGAGAAGACTTGATCACCATTCGATGGGCCAAGGGCGCCATGGGAGTCGTAAATAATCTAACCAAGAATTCTTTTGCCATTCTGTCGTTTCAATGGCCGCGCGTATTGCTTTCGGTAGCCGCTCTTCTGTTGCTGAATTTATTGCCCTTTGTCGGCGTGTTTTCCGCTCATGGATTGGCCAAGGTACCTTACGCGGTCGCACTATTTTCCATGTTCTCAATTTACGTCGGAATGTCCTGGAAATCGGCGGTTCCAGCCTACTATTTTCTCCTGCATCCAATCAGCACCATATTGTTTGCATATACCATGCTGCGTTCGATGGTGCTGGCACTCTGGCGAGATGGGGTGGTATGGCGCGGGACCAAATATTCCCTTGATGAGTTGAGAAAGGGACTGGTCTAGAAGGAGTAAGCGTTGCGCAGCTAACGCGATGCGACAACAAAAAACATCGGCGGCAATTGAACCGGTGGATTGGCTGACACCGGAAAACGCTCCGGATCATATTTGGCCGCCTCAACGTCTGGGTTTTTTATTTCGGCTTGCCATCCGTGTTTGGCGAAGAGCGCCGACGGGTCATCGCTTCCGAAGTACCATCCCATACCATTCTGTTTCATGGCCTCAAGAGCTTCTTTCATCCAAGGGCTACTTAAACACGATTGACTTACCAAGTCGGCCGAAAGCTGGCTACTCGGCGCGGCGAGTTGAGCGACCTGTCGCAGAATGCCATCAACCGCCGCCTCATGAAGATAATAGAGAAGGCCTTCGATCAACCATAGCGAAGCTTGTTCAGGGTGGAAGCCCGCGCCAATCAGCGGGTCGCCCCATTCGCCTTCCAAGTTAGCCCCTAATGTGATTCTGTCGCACTGAGCAATTGTTCCCTGCTGATTCAGTAGTTGATCTTTTGAATCCAGCAATTCGGGATAATCAAGTTCATATAAAGTTGTGCCATTTCGCCAGGGCAGACGGTAGGCGCGCGCGTCCATTCCGGCAGCGACAATGACAACCTGGCGGATGCCTTTCTTATTTCCCTGAATGACGAATTCATCTAGGAATCGAGTACGCGTCGCAATGTAATCCGCAGTTGATTTGTGGCGTGGATTAAACTGCTCCGATATTCGCAAAGCAGCACGGCCCTCTTCCCCGGAGAGATGGCTGGCAAGCGGATCCAAAAACAATCTATCGGATCGCTCTGATTCGCGGGCCCTCTGTGCGGCAACCCATCGGGCGGTCTGTGAGACGGCAGGCATTGCTTCTCTTGACTTTAATGCAAAATCCAAGCCAGGTGAAGCCCGCTGAATAGATCTTCGGGCAAGTTAAGCCCCCTGCTATCGAAATACAGCGAACAAGCGAATCAACTATTGATCGTCCGAAGGTTCCGCATCACTGGGAATGTCAATGGACCCCGTTGCCGTTTGTTTTTTTGTGTAAACTCGCTTCGCCTTTGGCGCATGCGATGTTCCGGCGCTGTAATGTCCCCGTTCTTCAACATCGTAAGTTTTCATAAACGAGGGCATTGCTTCATCCTGGGAAAGCAATTGCCGGGGATCTTGCAGCACAATCTGGGCATCCCCGTTCGATTCTTTTACCAGTCCGTGAATTGTTATGGTCTTCCCTTGTAATTCATGAAGGGCGGCGACGCTCTTGGGATCTTTCGTGGAAACCAGCGCGGTGAACGCACATTTTCCCTCCTCCTCGCAAAAGCTTAAGCTCGCAAATCCCGGCTGAAAATCATTCACGTGAAAAACTCTTCCTCTAATGCAGCGTGTTTCACCGATGTGCTGCCGGGCCTGAGCGAAACGTACACATCCCGCAAATGAAGGAGAAGGAGAAGGAAATAGGACAGGCAGCATATATATAATTGCGGCAAATCGGGTCATTTGTGTTGACTCCTCTGACCACTCTCTCGGTGAGCGGCTGAAGAGAATTGTAGGTGTGGCTTTCAGGCAGCAGACGGAAGTTAAGCAGAAAATTCGGGAAGCATCCCAGAACAGGAAGGGCATCACAGGGCCGGATCGCAATACCCCGGCCCCGAACGCCCTCATTAGGAGGGAAAAGGAATCAACTGAACGACTTGACGGCTACAGCTTCGTCATCTTTTACGTCGAAGACCGTATAAAGTTTGGTGATCTGCAATAAATCGTGGACCTTCTTGGTCAGATTGAGCAGCTTGAGATCGCCGCCCTGATTTCGCACCGTGGTAAATGCGCTTACAAGCTCGCCAATGCCTGAGCTGTCAATGTAGTTGACATCTCCAAGATTGAGCAAAATCTTCTTCTGTCCCTTGGAGAGCAATTCACGCACAGCGTCACGGAGCGTCACGCTGCCCTCGCCTAACGTGATCCGCCCGCTGCAATCCACAATGGTCACGCCATCCACCTGACGAACGCTGGTCTTAAAGTTCACTGGGAATCCTCCTTACCGTCCGCGGCTGATCCGCGACCGTGTTTAACAAGTTTGATTTCAGTGCCCGTGTGGGAGGGGTGAATTTCCACCTCGTCCATGAACGAGCGGATTAAGAAAATACCGCGGCCTGATGTTTTCAACAGATTGTCGGGCGATAGCGGATCCGGAATCTTAGCTGGATCCAACCCTTTTCCTTGATCGCGAACGGTGATGACTAAATCGTTGCCGGTAGTCTCAAAATCCAAGCTCACTTTTTTCCCTGGATCGTAAGCGTTGCCGTGCAGCACCGCGTTCACTACGACTTCCCGGACGGCCATGGAAATCTGCATTACTTCATCTTCCCCAAAGCCGTTCTCCGCCGCGATCCGGCTGGCCGTTTGCTCCGCGCTATCAACTGTCTCAAGCGTCGAATCGAGCGTATAAGAGACTCGCTGTTCGGTCATAGCTGTGGGTGACGGGCGGCCAGTCCTATCGTGGCTGACATTTCCTGCCCGGAGCAAACTCGACAGAGCCTTATTAAGAACGCCCGCATGGCGGATTGGGTAGTTTGCCTTGTAGGTATGAAAATGTCAACGCGAACGGGTGTCTTTTGTCATACCACAATAGAAATGTCCCCTGGTTGTGGTTTCATCCTGCCTCGAAAACGGTAGGCGCATTTCGTAGTTGGAAGCTTTGTCTCCAGGGATGATTCGGAGCTGGAGGAACATGGCGGCGCGGGTTTGGGGATGGGGTCGCGGGGGAAGGGGCAGCGCCGCTTCCCTCGCAACCCATCCAAAGCAACCCAAAAACAAGGCTTGGTCGTTTACACAGAAGACTGGACACAACCGCACCCTCTCCGCAAAGGACCGTGGGAGGCAGCTACCCCGGGGAAAACTTTGATCCTCAGTCCTCTGCTTGCCCCTTCCCAAGGGTGCCGCGCCGCAGCGCTCGTTCTTTCATAAGCACAAAGAACACTGGCACCAGAATCAGCACGTGGATTGTTGAGGTGATCATACCGCCAACGATCGGAGCGGCAATTGGCTTCATCACGTCGGAGCCAATTCCGCTCTCAAATAGAATTGGGATGAGGCTGGCCAGCACTGCGGTGACGGTCATCAGCTTTGGGCGGAGGCGTTGTACCGCCCCCTCAATTGCTGCTGTCTCTAGGTCCGCATTGGTGAGCTGATGCCCCGAAGCCAACTTGTGGTCGAGAGCTTCGTGAAGGTAGACCACCATAACAACGCCCGTCTCCACGGCAATGCCAAACAGCGCGATATAGCCCACCCAGACTGCCACGCTGAAGTTGTAGCCCAGGAGCCACTGCAAGATCAGGCCCCCTGTCATCGCGTAGAACGTGGGAAAGATCAACACCATGGCTTCTGTTGCCGAATGGAAAATCATGTACAGCAGCACGAAGATCACGAAAAACACGACCGGCAGAATGACTTTCAGCCGCTCCTTGGCCCGGACTTCGAACTCGTATTCGCCGGACCAGGTGTAGGTGTAGCCCGCTGGCAGCTTGAGTTTTTGGCGCAGCAGATTGGAAGCCTCTTTCACAAACCCACCGTAGTCTTTCGTATTCAGGTCAAGGTAGACGTAGCCTGTTAGCTGGCCATCCTCGTCGCGGATCATGGCCGGCCCATTTGAAAACGAGATCTTTGCCACCTGTCCGATGGGAATTTGTGCGCCTGTCGGAGTCGCGATCAGCACACGAGCAAAATCTTCAAGGTTGTCACGAAAGTCGCGCTCGTAGCGGACGTTCATCGGGTAACGTTCACGGCCTTCAATGTTTTCTCCGATGTTCATACCTCCGATGCCGGACGCAACCGCTTGCTGGACATCAGCGATGGTCAACCCGTACTTGGCTGCTTCGAGGCGATTCGTATCAATGTTGACGTAGAAACCTTGTGAGACGTGCTCGGCAAAGGCGGAGCGAATCTGCGATGTCTGAGAGAGTATCTGCTGAATCTGGGCACCGAATTGCTGAATACCCTCAAGGTTCGGCCCCTGGATTTTCATGCCGACTGGCGTTTTGATTCCGGTGAGCGCCATGTCGAGACGGTTTTCGACTGGCATCGTCCACGTGTTGGTAAGTCCTGGGTATTGCAACTTCTCGTCCATCTGGGTAATCAGGTTCTCGTACGTCATGCCCGCAGGCCACTGCTCGCGTGGTTTTAGCATGATGGTGGTGTCGTACATGTCGAGAGGGGCGTTGTCGGTCGCGCTGTCCGACCGTCCGACGACTCCAAACACGGTCTCTACCTCGGGGAAAGATCGGAGCACTCGATCTTGCGACTGTAGAAGTTGCGAAGCCTGCGTGATGGAAATGCCGGGCAGCGCTGTCGGCATATATAACGCCGATCCCTCATAGAGCGGCGGCATAAATTGGCTGCCGATCCTCAACACCAATGGGAACGTGACCACGAGGAACAGCAGGTTCGCGAGCAATGTTGTCTTGCGATATCTCAGGCAAAGGCGGAGAACCGGAAGGTATAACGCCTGTGTCCATCGGGAAAGTGGGTTTTGCGATTCCGGGCGTAGTTTTCCTTTGATAAACATGACCATTAGAACCGGCACCAAAGTGATCGCCAAGACAGAGGAAAAGCCGACGGCGAGTGTCTTGGTCCAAGCGAGCGGACGGAACATGCGGCCTTCCTGCGCCTCTAAAAGGAAGACCGGGAGGAATGAAACCACAATGATGATGAGAGAGAAGAACAGTGCTGGCCCGACCTGCTTCGCGCTATCAATCAGAATCTTCCGGCGCTCGGGTTCGGGGACATCGGGACGGGATTCTTCTTCGGGTTGTGGACTGGGCCGTTCGGACAGATGGCGATAGCCGTTCTCCACCATGACAATCGCGGCGTCCACCAAGACTCCAATCGCCAGCGCGATCCCGCCCAAAGACATAATGTTGGAGCTGACTCCCAGGTAATACATTGGCAGGAAGGAAGCGACGACGGCGATGGGAAGCGTGATGATCGGGATCAGCGCGGAACGGAAGTGAAACAGAAAAACGATGATCACGATGCTGACAATCGCAGCCTCTTCCAACAGATCGCGTTGCAGCGTCTTGATCGAGTTCTGAATCAGCCCGGCGCGGTCGTATCCTGACACCACTTCCACGCCAGGTGGCAAGGAAGACTTGATCTCGGCAAGCTTCTTCTTCACACCGTCGATTACGTTCAGGGCGTTCAGCCCATAGCGCATGACGACGATACCGCCGACAGTCTCTCCCTCTCCTTGCCAGTCCGCCACGCCTTCCCGAGTGTCTGGGCCAAAAGAAACCCTTCCCAAATCTTTGATTAAGACAGGCGTACCGTTCTTCGCCATGACCGGGACGTTCTCCAGGTCGGCGAGGGAGTGCAGATAGCCCAGACCGCGAATCATGTAGCGGGTTCCGCTCAACTCCAGCGCGCGCCCCCCAACTTCGTTGGTGCTGGATTTCACCCGGTCAATTACTGTCGAGAGCGGGATGCCATAAGCGAGCAGTTTGTTCGGATCGAGCTGGACTTGATACTGGCGCACAAAGCCGCCGATCGTGGCCACTTCTGCAACGCCGGGGACAGTTTCTAGTTGGTAGCGGAGGTGCCAATCCTGAAGGGCTCGCAAATCGGCAAGGCTGTATTTGCCGCTGTGGTCCACCAGCGCATACTCGTAGACCCACCCGGCTCCCGTGGCGTCCGGTCCGATCATCGGATGAACGTTTGGCGGAAGCCGCCCAGCGATGGTTTGCAGGTACTCCACGACGCGCGAACGCGCCCAGTACATATCCGTTCCGTCTTCGAAGACAACGAAGACGTACGAATCGTTGAACATTGTCTGCCCGCGAACGGCTTTCACGTGCGGCGCGGCGAGTAAGGCCGTCACGATCGGATACGTAACCTGGTCTTCAATGATGTTCGGAGGCTCGCCTTCCCAATTGGTGTGGATAATGACCTGAACATCGGAAATGTCCGGCAGCGCGTCCAATGGGATATGCCCCATAGCCCAGATGCCCGCCAGCACCAACAGCAACACGCCTGTAAAGACGAGGAAGCGGTTGTGAGCGCACCATTCAATGATTCGGTTGATCACGCTACATTCCTCCCGCCGCATTGAGCGTGAGGTGCTTGCTCACGATGACTTGTCCGTTTTGAGCGGCGGTGACCGTTACCTGCCACGTGCCGCCCGATCCCAGCTCGCCGCTGCCTTGGTACACGCCACCGCCCTTGTCAGTCGCGTTGACCACCGTTTTCATGGCAGCCATCCCCATTTCTCGCATTGCCGCCATGAAGAATGTGACCGTCACCTGAGCGCCGTTCACCGGTTTTCCGTCACTCGAAGTAAGCTTCACCCGAACCGTATTGCTGCCTTTGTGTGGCGGCGAAGGATCGGTCGTCAGTTCGACGATGGCTTGCGTTTGTGCTGGTGCATTCATGGCCGCCGCCGCACCGGCGCCCGGCGGTGGAGGCGTAAATGCCCCGGCGGCTGCTTGCAACTGCGCCTCCGAGTCGATCAGAAAGTTCGCCGAGACCACGATCTGCTCGCCGGCACGAACCCCTTTCGTAACAATTTGCTGCTCGCCTACGCGCGACCCCAGTTCAACTTCTCGCGGTTCGATATTCCCTTCGCCGCGATATGCGAAGATCAAGTTCTTGCTTCCGGAATGAAAAACAGCGGACGCGGGAACCGCCAACTGCTTGCCCAGTGGAAGTTTGAGGTTCACATTCACAAACATTCCCGGTCTCAGCTTCATGCCAGGATTTGGAATCACCAACCGAACCGGCAGGGTACGCGTGGTCGGGTCAATTTGCGGGAGCAGATAATCCACGCGTCCAGCAAATATTTTGCCGGGATAGGCATCGACCGTAACGTCGGCGTGGTCTCCAGGCTTGATTTTGCCCGCATCGTTTTGGAAGACCTGAGCTAGTACCCAAACGTCTGAGAGATCCGAAACCGTATACAAATGCGTCTCCGGCTGCACATACATGTTCGGCAGTGCGTTTTTCTCGGTGATGTAGCCTGAAACTGGAGAGTTGATCGTTAAGTCGGTAATCACTTTCCCGTCCTTGTCCAACTTGGCGATCTCACTCGGCGGTATTTCCCATTGCAGCAGCCGATCCTTGGCAGCATTAAAGAGAGAGGCGGCTCCTGATGCGACACCCGTCACAGAACTCTGGCGCAAGTCGGCCTGGTTCTTTCTTGCGATCAGATATTCCTGTTCCGTTGTGACCAGATCGGGGCTGTAGATTGTGAAAAGAGGTTGACCTTTGCGCACGAAGTCGCCGGTTGCATCGGCATACAACTTGCGTATCCAGCCCGAAAAGCGCGTCTGCACGTAGGCTAGTCGGCGCTCATCAGCCTGGACATTTCCAAAGAACCTGATCTCATCGTTGACAGGCTGGAATTTGACCTCACCAATTTGCACGCCGATGTTCTGCATCCGCTGCGGCGTGAGTTGCATGGGAGCAAGCGGCGTCTCGGGTTGCGGGGGCACGGATTGCTCGCTTGACATGTTTTGCATGTCAGGCTGTGCTGCTTGAGAGGTTCCCGCTGCGGCGGGTTCCATTGCTTGCTCGGCTGGCGTGTGACTGCCGGTATGCAGTCGCCACCACAATCCGGCTACGCCGATTGCAAGAACTATCGCAGCAATGAGCGTTGCTAAAAAAGCGCGGCGATACTTTCTGCCCGCTGCCGCTTCCCGCATCATTTCGTCGTGTTCCCGCTCAATATCAATTTGGTCTTTCATGGCAAAGTCACTCCCGTGAGCCGTTCCAGCCGCGCCAGCGCGGATTCGTGCTCGGCCAATTCGCGCTGATATTCCAGATTCGAATTCAAAACATCCTGAAAAGATGAGAGCAGGGTTTCGAAATCCTGACGGTTGGATTGGTAGGCGGCCAGTCCAGATTGAAACGCGGCTTCCGATTGAGGAATCAGGCCTTCGGTATAAATTTTGAGCTGATCTTCCGAGCGACGCACCACAACGTATTGCTGCTCCACTTCCGACTGCACTCGCTGAACCTCTCCCTGAAGTTCCAGCTTTGCGCGCTCTTTGTTCTCGATGGCCTCGGCCAGTGCTGCGGATTGACGGCTCCGGTTTGGCAGTCGTATGCCAAAGCTGGCCATGTAGTAGTCACGAAACTGGTCGGCGTTGTGCTCATACGTGTAGCCAACGTTGAAGTCGGGCCTGAACTCCTTGTGCGCAAGCTGAATCTGGGACTCCTCGCTATGCACCATCTCCGAGCGTGATTGCACATCGGGATTCTGCTCGCGCACCCGCTGCAACAGATCGGTATCGCTGTACTTCAGCACAGTTGGCGATAAAGGCGCGGCAACAATATCCGGGGAGTTCTGATCACGGTTCAACACCTCTTTTAACTGAGCCTGTAGCTGCTCTTCGTCCTGATGGTGCATGGCGATTTCCTGCAAGATTTTCGTATGCTGAAGTTGCGCCTTGAGCACTTCTTGCTGGCTTCCCTGGCCGACTCGATACCGCGATTCGACTGACTGCTCCATCTGGCTGAGCAGCTGGTCATTGCGCTCCAGCACCGGAAGAGTTTGCTGAAGGTAAGCGAGTTGAAAATACTCCAGCTTCAATGTCTCGATTGCCTGACGCCGCACGCCGTCAGATTGCGCTCGCACCGAGTCTGCGTCGTGCTGGGCAACCTCTGATCGCAAGCGCCGCTTCCCCGGATACGGCAGATCTTGCGACGCGCCAATACCGATGTAAGCAAAGTCGCTGTTGGAATACCCAGCGAAAAGTCGTGGACTTCCAACGCTGAATTGCTGCACCGTAAGCTCGGTCTCTGGCAACGCCGATGCCTGCTTCGGAACATGCGTCACCGCCTTCCACGCATGAACAGAAGCCGCAATTTCAGGATTGCTCCGTTCCACTTCCTGCACCAATTCCTCCAGGGGGATCGGCGTAACGGCGTCCTTTCCCTGATGATTCATCGGTGCCGGCGTCTGCGGCGCGCCGGTGGGCGATTGAGCTGCGAGCTTCGCGGGCGAAAGAGCGACTTCAGAGACGAGGACTGTCATGATAAGAAGCCGAGTTGCTCCGGACACAAGCCTGTACGTATAGGCAAAGTTCATCTTTCCTCCAAATGGAAAACACAAATGCGCGCAGACGCACGAGGGCGTCAGCGCCGCTGAGGAAAGACGATCAGATTCTGAGGATTGTGCTGGTAATCGACTCTAGTCCTGGCGGACTATGCGTGCATGAAACCCGAGACGACCGTTGTGCCAACGAGAAGTAAGCGTAGGCCTGAGATGTAACCGGAAGCGTGTGAGACAGAACCAAACTGACATGATGCAATTGCGAAGAGGGAGTCTTCAGCGCGTGAAAATCAGCTGATGTGGCGGTTACCTGACAGCAAGGATGGGATTTCGCCATCCCCATGTCCCCGCACTGCCTTGCCATCTTCTTGCAACATTCCCGCTCGGCTGCCGTCATCGCTCCATTGGTCAACGCACATGCCATCACCGGCAATGCGGCAAACAATATTGCCAACGCGAGAACCCCGATTTTGCTCATGGGTCGCAACACAATCAGTCTAGCTCCGACAGTCAGTTAGACGCAACAAGCGAGGAAACGTCGGTAATATGTTGATTGAGTGTTGCCAGCGAGCGCGGACTCGTTCAATCTGCGGCAATCAATCGGCGGTCGCGGTGCGGATGGGTGCGCGGTTGGCCTGTGGCAAGCTTACACCCTTCCCCTGGAGCGGCACCACAGGTCGGACAAGGGATGGTTAGTATCTGTTTTGGGAGGAGTTCTTTCTTCATGGCGGAGAAATAATGCCTCAAAACCGTTAAAAGGAAATGGTCAATATTGAGCAGTTCAAAGAATAAGGCGCAATGTCAGTTGGGCCGGTGAAACCTGCTCCTGATCGGTTACTCCTCTTCAATTCGGGACGTTGGCACAGTGTTACGGAGTCGAGCAATGAGGGGATAGCTCTATTGTTCACTTCGTCTGGATGCTTAGGACGTGTTAACGCTAAATGAGAATCTGTGATGCCTTCTGGGGGATTGCGTGGGCTGATCCTGTGGCGGCGCTGTGCCTCATACACTGGTTGTGCGGGAAGGCTGACAAGCTCTTAAAGGAAGGCCTTGCCACTGCTGCTGACAAGAGAAGCTCCTCGCTCCGCGCATTTCAGGCCCAAGGGATCGTGGTAAACGAGCCTGGGGGCTGTTTTCGCGCTTGCCAATAGCCGATGCCACTATTTTCGATTATCATGGATTGTGAAAATAGCGCAGAACGCTATTTTCGACTCTGAAAAAGGCGATGCCGAAGGCGACCCACATCCCCGGCAAGAAAGTATCGCAAGGCAGCTACTCCGCCTTCGTGCCTGCGCCTCTCCCTCCCGAACTTGATTGGACGCCGCGGCTGATTGGCGCGCTATCGGACGCCGACCGGCTCATTGGAAGATTAGCGGGCGAAGGCGGTCGGCTTCCCAATCCCCATATTTTCATCCGCCCTTTTGTACAGCGCGAAGCCGTCCTATCAAGCAAGATTGAAGGCACCCAAGCTACGCTGGGTGAGTTGCTTGCCGCAGAGGCGGGGGCAACCGTAGATCGCAGCCCGGACGATCTTCGGGAGGTTGGCAATTACGTGGTTGCTCTTGAGCACGGAATCTCTCGCCTTAAGAAACTACCGCTTTGCGTCAGGCTCACTCGCGAGTTGCACGAAAAGCTCATGATGGGCGTCCATGGGCACCAAGCGCCCGGACGTTTTCGTAAGATTCAGAACTGGATTGGCAAGCCCGGCAGTACGGTCGCGACTGCTTCCTACATCCCACCCCCTCCGGGAGAGGTCGAGCCGTGTCTCGCGGCCTGGGAAAAGTTCTTGCATGAATCGACCCTGCCGCCTTTGGTGACAATCGCGCTGGCCCACTATCAATTCGAAGCCGTTCACCCGTTTCTTGATGGCAATGGCCGAGTTGGACGTCTGCTCATAAGCTTGTTCCTGATCGAACGCCAGATCCTCCCGACACCGCTGCTCTATTTGTCGGCTTTTTTTGAGGCTTCGCGGAGGGACTATTACGATGGCTTGCATGGGATCAGCGAACGGGGAGCTTGGAACGACTGGTTGGAGTACTTCCTGCTTGGAGTCGCCCGCATGTCTGAGGATGCGTTGAGTCGAGCGACGCGCATCAACCAGTTGCTGGCTCAGTGGCAGAAGAAAGTCTCCGGAGAATCAAGCAATAATCCATCGCGTGTAGTCGAACTGTTGGGGGCAAATCCTTTCATCACTACGAAGGGCGTGGCTGAGAAATTGGCGGTCGCATTCACGACAGCACAGCGCGCAATCGAACGGCTGGAACGCGCGGGTATTATCAAACGTGTAGGCGATGCGAAGCGCGACCGAGTCTATTGCGCGACTGCACTGCTTGGTATCCTCGAAGAGCCTGCCCGTCTCAATCCCACCGCCGAAAAATAGGTCGAGTTTTCTCTATCAGTTCGGTCTAAGGCGGTTTCGCAAGAAGTTTAGCGGGGCAGTGAGAGCAGTTCGCTAGTTTGATCGAGCGACTGGCCTTTCGCGTTTTTTGAGAAGCTGTTACGATGAATTTGTGACGAGGTTTCCCGCGAATTCTCACTGGCGGTTCATTGGCGGTTCACGCCAGATTAGGAGCAATTCCGGTCATCACGGGCAATCTTTGCAAAAGTGTGCAAATCGCGCAAAGCCTCGTAAACACTGGCGATTGCGCATCTCGTTGATTTGGCGAGTGGGGACGTAGTTCAGTTGGTTAGAACGCTGCCCTGTCACGGCAGAGGTCGCGGGTTCGAGTCCCGTCGTCCCCGCCATTCCTTTGAATGGTTTACAGAGAACACAAAGATCAATCTGGTCCGTTTGGGTTCAATAGGCACGCTCATCTGATTCGTGAGGTGCCCTGGCCATGGGCGAACTTCGCATTAGTGTTTTTCTGGATATTGCCCTGAGCAGATCGCTGCTGTTCAAAAGCTCTGGCTACCGCGGACAGCGGCAAGCGCCGCCGCTACGGGAAGAGTCTGTGTGAGAACTACCATTGCGCCCTTTGGGCGCGTGGTCGTGGTCCACTTTTACCCCGGACTTTCGTCCGGGGCTGTGCTATGCCGCTCCTTCGGAGCTGGTTCTTGCCGTAATCCATTCCACTCGCTTGCCTTTCAATCAGTTCTCACACAGACTCTTCCGTCCCGAAGGATATTGCGGGCACAGGCACCATTGTTCGTGTTTAAGGCAGACGAGATGCGCACAAGATCATTCGCAAGCATAGGATGACGTCTCAGACGAAACAGAAATTTGAAACTGAGTCACTACGGGCGCTTTACACTTCTTGACATCCACCTACCAACGGGGCCTATAGACTTTATTTGCGTGGCGACCCCATACCCTAAGTGCTTGTACCTCCAGGTCTTCGCAGATATTCTTGAAAGATGCGACAATAAAACGATATCCCTGAGCTGAAAGATCGCGCCGGAGTGCAATTTCAATTCGATCCAAGGGCATATCGTTCTTAGCAACTAACGGTACCCAAGCTGTCTCTAATCTGGGATAGCCCGCTATTTGATGTCAACGACTCAAATTCCGCCAGTCACGCCTGTGGAAACTGCGCCAGCGCCCCCGCGTTTGGATGGCGGGGATCTTTACGATGCGCAAAATTGGGAGTCCGCGTACCGGCAGATGTATCAGGTTCCAGCGCTGTTGGTTCAGCTTCAGGATGAAGTTTCGAAATCGCGTAAGCGTGAAGCTTACTGGATTTCGATTATCGTTCACCTCTTTTGCATTCTTTTAATCGCGAACTCGACCAGGTTAGAACGGTTGTTACCGCGCCGGCCTGTAATGATGGTGAGTCCGAACGACCTGCTTCACCAAAAAGATCTCACATATCTGGAGTTGCCGCCCGACGCGCAGAAGGCTCCGAAGCGCACAGATACAAATATCATTTCAGATAAAGATCGAAATGCGATGTCACGCGCTCCGAAGCTGAACAGGGAGGAGCTGAAAAAAATTCTTGGTGGCGCACGGCCCGGGCGACCCGGTCCGCAAGTGCCGACGCAACCGGCCCAGCCGAGTGCGCCGGCTCCGCAGCAGAGTGCTCCGCCGCAAGCTCAGCCACAACAAGCGGCTCCGCAACCGCAGCCGACTCCGGATCAGACTGCGAAGCTGCAAGCGCCGCCTGTGCGGCCTACGCCGAACTTCAATACGGGAGCGATGTCTGCCGAAAGCGCGATTCAGCAGGCCGCTCGCGCCGCGGCCACCCATCGTGGGGGATATAGCGGAGACAGCGGCGACTATGGAGTCACACCCGGCGCCCAGCCCACTCAAGTTGTCGGGCCGCTGGATGTTCTTAGCGACATGATGGGAGTAGATTTTGGACCGTATCTGGCTCGCGTGCTGCACGATGTTCGACAGAACTGGTACAACCTGATTCCGGAAGCAGCGAGAGCCCCTCTTATGAAGAAAGGCAAAGTCTCGATTGAGTTCGTCATTATGAAAGACGGCTCAGTGAAGGGTTTGCACTACGTCGCTGGATCGGGAGACGTTGCTCTGGATCGTGCCGCGTATGGAGGTATTACGGCTTCGAACCCGTTTCCACCACTGCCCGGTGAATTTGGCGGACCCTATCTCGCCTTAAGGTTCCACTTCTTTTACAATCCGGACAAGTCTGACTTGCAATAGCAATGGGGATTAACGAAGGCTGGCGTACTTTCCCCGAAAGAATAGTAGTGGTTCTTCCCCCCGCACGACAACTTCTTCCACTTCCGCGATGAAAATTGTGTGATCGCCTGCATCTTGTGCGGAGTGCAATCTGCATTCCAGATAAGCGAGTGCGCCATGAAGAACGGGCGTTTGGTGCGCCGTATGATCAAATTGCGCACCGGCTCGCTGAGCGTCTGCATGGCCGGGGATTGGCAGAGCATAGTATTCAGAAATTTCACGCTGATCTGACGAAAGAACATTGATCCCGAATCGTTTTCTGGCATGAAGGTGAGCGTGCGTTTGAGCTTTCTGGTCCACGCAAACCAATATCAACGGCGGATCCAGCGAAACGGAGCAGAACGCGTTCGCAGTCATGCCGTGCACTTGCCCTTCATAATCTACAGTGATTACGGTCACTCCAGTGGCGAAACATCCCATGGCGCTGCGAAAATCAGCTTGCGTGATCATTGGCGGCGATATCCAACGTTTTACCACGCTTGAGTGGCTTCCCGACAGCAGAGGCGTGTCCCGGATGTATGATTTAGCGGCAGCGTTTTGCCGGTGTTCCGCATCCCTACGGAATTTACATGCCAATTTACGATGAACTGATGGGCGAAGAATCGTTGAGGTTGCTGGAAACTCCGTTGACGCGGGATGCAGCCTGCCGGCTTCTTATTTGTGATGACGACTATCTTTCCGTGCTGTTGGCCGCGGCTCTCGAAGCCAAGCAGCGATTCAAGCCGGACATGGTTACTTATTCGCGGAAAGTTTTTCTTCCTTTGACAAATCTCTGCCGCGACTATTGCGGATATTGCACCTTCCGGCGCGATCCCGGCCAGCCGGGCGCACACACCATGACGCCAGATGAGGTTCTCAGCGTCGCGCGGGCTGGCGAGAAGCTGGGATGCACAGAAGCCTTGTTCAGCCTTGGGGATAAACCAGAGCTCATCTTCCCGGAGATGCGAGAGACTTTGCGGAGTCTTGGCTACAAATCTACATTGCAGTATTTGGAAGCGATGTGCGAGTTGGTGTTGAAGGAAACAAGTTTGCTGCCGCATCCGAATCCCGGATTGCTGAGTTCCGAATGGATCGCGCGGCTGGCTGCGGTTTCGCCAAGCATGGGAGTCATGCTCGAAAGTACAAACGACTCGCTGCTGCAACTGGGCGGCGCGCATCACAATGCCCCCGACAAACTTCCGGCCAAACGCTTGCGCATGATCGAGGAAGCAGGGAAGCAGAACGTCCCTTTCACTACTGGATTGCTGATTGGAATTGGGGAATCGCTCGGAGACCGCATTGACACTTTGCTCGCAATCCGCGACATGCATCGCCGATATGGACATATTCAGGAAGTAATAGTTCAAAATTTCCGCGCTAAGCCAGATATTCCAATGCGGTATTCGCCGGAGCCGTCGCAGGGCGACATGATGCGCACAGTTGCAGTTGCACGGCTGCTCATGCCTGACATGAATATTCAAGCCCCTCCCAACCTTTCCGCGCCTTACTACGAAGACCTGCTTGATGCTGGAATCAACGATTGGGGCGGAGTTTCGCCATTGACGCCGGATTTCATCAATCCAGAGAAACCGTGGCCGCATCTCGATCAATTAAAGGCGCGCACGGAAGCGAAGGGATATGAGCTGCGTCAACGGCTTCCGGTCTATCCTGAATTTTTGCCGGCGGTAACGGGCAGGCCTGGTTTGCTCAAACAAAAGGTGATTGCCGCCGCGGACGCAAGTGGGTATGTCCAGAGGGCTGCATGATTACCGTGCTTACCGGCGGTACGGGTGGAGCTAAATTCGTAGATGGTTTGCGGCAGATCATACCCCCGGATGAACTCACCATCATCGTGAACACAGGGGATGATTTGAAGTGGTGGGGTCTCTCGGTGTCTCCAGATATTGATTCGATCCTTTATGTGCTAGCCGATTTGCTGAGCAATGAACGTGGTTGGGGTTTCAAAGGCGATACTTTTTTATGTCTACAGACGATGGCGCAATATGGCGAGTCGGATTGGTTCAAAGTAGGCGACCGCGATCTGGCCATTCATATACTCCGCTCAAAATTGATTGCCGAAGGAAAGACGTTGGCGGAGGCCACTGACGTTGTCACAAAAAAACTTGGAATCACAGCGCGGGTGCTTCCCATGAGTAATGACAAGGTGGAAACAAGAATCCAAACTCCCGCAGGTGAGCTAGGTTTTGAGGAATATTTCGTAAAGCGCCGTTATCAGGATGAGGTTCTATCTGTGCGATTCGCGGGAGCAGAAGCGGCCAGACCCGCACCGGGCGTGCTCGACGCGATCCTCACTGCCGATGCCGTCGTACTTGCGCCCAGTAATCCTGTGACCAGCATCGGCCCGATTCTTGCGATTGCGGATATCAGGCAGGCGCTACGTGAAACTTCGGCGCAAGTCATTTCAGTGAGCCCGATTGTCGGCGATGCAGCGGTGTCTGGGCCTGCGGCAAAGCTGATGACGTCTCAGGGATTGCCAGTCTCGATCGAGGGCATTGCGAAGGCTTATGAGGATTTTTTGGACGCCCTCGTAGTGGACGTCACGGATGCCGAACGAGGTACGAGGTTGGCCCGCCCTGAGCTTCGCGTACACTCCACCAATATCCTGATGCGGAGCGCCGAAGACAAGGTGAATCTCGCGGGGGAAGTTCTGACTCAAGTGACAGCGCGTGCTGAATCAAATCACCGATGATTCTGATCCCAGTCAAGAATTTAGCTCACGCCAAACAGAGGCTCGCGCCTTTGTTTGATCAATCCAGGTTTGATCAATCCAGGCGAACCGAGTTGGCGCAAGCGATGCTAACTGATGTGTTGGAAGCAATAAATTTGTGGACGAATCGCCCTCCGGTGAGCCTGGTTACCGATGATGCTTTCGCCATCGAACTGGCACGGAATCTCAATCTTGAAGTGATTCCGAATGCGGGGGCGAAGAGTGAGACTGAAGCAATCGAAATGGCTACGCGATTCTGTGAACGTCGTGGATCAAAATTCACTCTGGTGATTCCTGGAGATATTCCTCTGGTCAAAGTCTCGGAACTTGATTTGATCATTCAGGCCGCGCCGCCAGAAGGTACTGTCCTTGTGCCTTCTTCGGACCAACGCGGCACCAACGCGGCATTTCGGAGTCCATGCGGACTCTTTCCTTTGCGTTTCGGTAATGACAGCTTTGTTCCGCACCTGGCCGCGGCTAAAGCTACCGGAAAACCATGCACCATCCTCTCCCTTCCCGGAATCGCTCTTGACATTGACACCCCATCGGATCTGCAACAACTCGCAGCAGCACCGGGGGAATCCAGAACGCAGCGCCTCGCACGTCAATGGGATTTGAGCGCACTTCCAGTCGCTGCCAACGACCAATGAAATCGCTCAAGCGTTCCTGTGAGATTCGAATCATCCCTATTCCGCTCGATGGTGAAATTCTGGCCGGTGATTCGGTTGTGGAAAAACTGCTGGAGGCGATGCGACATCAGAACGTAGCGCTAACCAGCGGCGACATTTTAGTCGTGAAACACAAAATCGTGTCCAAGGCCGAAGGACAAGTTGTGAAATTGGATCAAGTCAAGCCGTCGGCTGGTTCCGGGAGTTGGGCCCGAAAGTATCGTCTGGATGCGCGCGTTACCGAAGTGGCGATCTCTCAAAGCAAGCGAATCGTGCGGCGTAAGCGAGGAGTGCTGATCACTGAAACCCAACATGGATTGGTGTGCGCCAATAGCGGCGTGGACCTTTCGAACGTTGATGGTGGCCGCAGCGCGTTGCTTCTCCCACGCGACCCGGATTACTCGGCGAAAGTCATTCAGCGCGAATTAAAAAAGCAGCTGAGGATTTTTATTCCCGTCATCATTACCGATAGCTTTGGCCGCCCATGGCGCGAGGGACTGACCGAAGTAGCGATCGGCGTCGCGGGAATGAAAGCAATGCATGATTATCGGCAGCAGCGTGATTCCCACAAGTATGTTTTGCAGGCCAGCGTCGAAGCTGTCGCCGACGAACTTGCTTGCGCCGCCGGCCTGGTGTGCGGAAAGTTATCTCGCACCCCGGCTTGCATAATTCGCGGTTTCGATTACCAGCGGGGTCGCGGGCTGGCACGTGATTTGATTCGTCCAGCGGCAAACGACTTGTTCCGGTAATATTTCAGGTATGGATAGGCGGCTTCGGTCGCCTATGCCAACGGCTTAGAGGGGAAGAGATGTTATGGACAGAACTCTGACACAACCCGAACTGGAAAACTTTCCTTCCATTGAATGGTCGAGCATTGCTCCTCAAATGAGCCGCGCAGCGTCGGCGGCGCTCGAACAAGTTCTGCAAACATTGGACGGCGCCGTTCTCTCTCGCGCGCAGTCTCTTCTCCTGGCGAACGCAGATGGCGACGACTTGTTGGGTTTATTGGCGGCGGCGAATATTCTGCGCTCCGAACTGGTAGGAAACATCGTCACTTATGTCGTTAACCGCAATATTAATTTCACGAATATTTGTTTTGTAGGGTGCAAATTTTGCGCTTTCAGCCGTGGCCCACGTGAATCCGACACGTATTTTCTTAGCCCAGGGCAGGTCGCCGATAAAGCTGTTGAGGCGGCGCGGATTGGAGCGACAGAAGTTTGTATCCAGGGCGGCCTTCCGCACGGACTGTCTCCGTTTTACTATCGCGACATTCTGCGGGCGGTGAAAGAGGTCCTTCCCGCGATGCACATTCATGCCTTTTCGCCGATGGAAATCCTTTATGGCATCGAACTCACCGGCATGCCCTTGGCGGATTACCTAAGCATGTTAAAAGACAATGGTCTGGGAACCTTGCCGGGCACGGCAGCGGAAATTCTCGATGACGATGTGCGTTTTGTGCTTTCGCGCAACAAACTTTCGACGGCTCAGTGGAAGGAAATAATTCGCACCGCGCATCTGTGCGGAATTCGTACAACTTCAACTCTGATGTACGGACACGTTGAGACCCCGGAGCATTGGGTCAATCAATTGCTTCTGCTGCGCGTACTTCAGGAGGAGACCGGAGGGTTCACTGAGTTTGTACCGCTCGGCTTCGTGCATCCGAACACGTTGCTGTTTCAGCAGGGGCTTGCCCGCTCGGGCCCAACCCTGGCCGAGCATCTCAAGATTCATGCCCTGGCGCGAGTCATGCTCGCCGGATCCATCAATAATATTCAAGTCTCGTGGGTAAAACTAAATCGCAAACTTTCTCAACTGTGCCTGCATGCGGGGGCTAACGATTACGGCGGAACGTTGATGGAAGAAAATATCTCGCGTGAAGCTGGCGCGACCGCCGGACAATACACCAGCCCAGAAGATTTCCAATCTTTAATTATGGAAATTGGACGCATCCCCGCGGAACGCAATACTCTCTACACGCGAATGAATATCAAAGCCCACTGCGAACCGTTTTCCGCGGAGCGAATGTTGGAAGCAGAGTTCGCGTGATTCGCCCCATCGCGGTTCTGGGAGGCACGGGCCCCGAAGGTTTCGGCCTTTCGTTGCGTTGGGCGCGGGCAGGTGAAACCGTGATCATCGGTTCGCGTGACTCCAAACGCGCTCGGGAATCGGCCGAGAAAATCAAGCAAATCGTAGGCGAACAGGCCAAAGTCTCCGGTGACGAGAACGCGGCGGCCTGTGAACGTGCTGGTGTCGTGGTGTTGACCATTCCGTTTGAAGGTCATGCCGCTTTGTTGAAACAAATCAAACCGTCCATCCGTCCCGGGACAGTTGTCATTGACACTACCGTTCCCCTGGCTGCCAGCGTTGGCGGCCGGGCAACCCGCACGCTTGGGATTTGGCAGGGTTCGGCCGCGCAACAATGCGCGGAACTCGTTCCGGTCGGCATCCCGGTGGTGGCGGCGTTCCAGAATACTTCGGCTGAACTGTTGAACTCCGATCAGCCGATTGATTGCGATGTGATCGTGTGCAGCGATGACCCTGCGGCCAGTAACGAAGTACAATCCCTCGCAACTAAGATTCCGGGTGTTAGGGCAATTGACGGCGGAAAGCTTGAGAATTCCCGCATCCTCGAGCAAATTACCGCGCTACTGATCGGATTGAACATTCGACACAAAGGTCATTCTGGAATTCGCATCACCGGCCTGCCTGCCGCGGCGTATCATCTCTAAATCTTGCCCGAGCCACCGCCAGTCGCGACTCCTGTGAGCGCATTCCGAGATGAGGGCGTCAGCGGTACACACGCAATCCAATTCCGAAATGTCTCTTATCGCCTGGAGAACGGGCATGAACTCCTCCATGAATTGAATCTCGAAGTCCGGCGTGGCGAGACTCTTGTCTTGCTTGGCCGCAGCGGATGCGGCAAAACGACCACGCTCAAACTGATCAACTGCCTGCTTGCGGCCAGCAGCGGGGATCTCCGAGTAGAAGGGCATTCGCTGCGTGAATGGGACGTGATCGAATTGCGCCGCCGGATTGGATATGTGATTCAGGATGTTGGGCTGTTCCCTCACTTCACCATCGAAAGAAACATTGGATTGGTTCCGAGGATCGAGGGATGGAAACCGGACCGCATTCATCAACGAGTCGAAGAACTGATGCGGCTCGCCGGGTTGGATCCGCAAATTGCTTCAAGATATCCGCGTGAACTTTCCGGAGGACAGCGGCAGCGAGTCGGAGTCGCACGCGCTTTGGCGGCCGATCCGCCGATTCTACTAATGGACGAACCATTCGGAGCTCTCGATCCCTTGACCCGTTCGGAGTTGCAACGGGAATTTCTGGCTTTGCAATCTCGTCTCAAGAAATCGGTGGTGTTTGTTACGCATGATTTACGGGAGGCGTTATTGTTGGCTGATCGAATCGCGCTGATGGATGGCGGGCGACTGGTGACGATTCTTACGCCCGATGAATTTATGGAGTCAACGGAGCCGCTCGTGGCCGCCTACGTCGCGGCCTTTTCGGCAAGCGGAAAGCGGGACAAGGAGCACCGATGAGCTTCTGGCAATTTATGTTCCAGAATCGCGCTGAAGTGCTACAGCTAACTCTTGAGCACCTTTGGATGGTTGGCTGCTCGATGCTTTTAGCCATACTCATTGGAATTCCGCTGGGTATTCTGATCACACGATGGCCATGGCTGAACAAGCCGGTGCTCGGCAGCGCAAACATTATTCAAACGATTCCGAGCCTCGCGTTGTTTGGATTTCTGCTGCCCGCGCCATGGATCGGCGCACGAGCAGATCGCCTCGCAATATTGGCATTGATGCTCTACGCCTTGCTCCCGATGATTCGAAACACATATGTGGGTATCCGGGGAGTTGACCGCTCCGTCATCGAAGCTGGCCGCGGGATGGGAATGACCGGTTATCAACTTTTGTGGCAAGTCGAACTACCCCTCTCTTTGGGAGTAATTATCGCGGGGGTACGCGTCGCGACTGTGATCTCCGTTGGCTTGGCGACCATCGCCGCCGCCATTGGCGCTGGCGGCCTGGGCGAATACATTTTTCGAGGACTTGCCATGGTCAACAATCAGGTCATCCTGGCAGGCGCGATTCCCGCGGCTATCATGGCTTTATTGGCCGATGTCAGCCTCGGATGGCTGGAAAAGCGTCTCGCGCGCTGAGTCGGCTATCCGATGAAAACCTCTGTCATCCGGACCGGAGCGAAGCGAAGTGGAGGGACCTGCTTCCTAATTCGTTCGCTGATGTTTGCTGTGCTTGTAGGACTTCTTGCGGTCTCGTGTGGGCCCCCTCGCGCAAATCTCATCGTCATTGGATCTAAGAATTTCACCGAGCAACTGATCCTCGGCGAAATATTCGCACAGCAAATTGAAAATAAAACTGGGCTTCCGGTTGAGCGCCGCTTCTATCTCGCCGGCACCTACATTTGCCAGCAGGCCATCCTTGGTGGGCGAATTGATATCTATCCTGAATACACGGGAACGGCGCTCACCGCAGTGCTGAAGGAATCGCCCGGCAGTAACCAGGGAAAGAACGATCGCGAACAAGTTTTCGACCGGATGAAATCCGAATATGCAACGAAGTTTAATCTCGCGGTGGGCCAGTCTCTGGGCTTCAATGACACGTTCGCGATTGAAATTCGCGGAGACGACGCCCGGCGTCTTCACCTCACTACGATCTCGCAAGCGGCCGCATACACACCACAGTGGCGAGCGGGATTCGGTTACGAATTCTTGGAACGCCCTGACGGCTATAGGGGATTCGCGGCAACTTACGGCCTGCATTTCGCGGAGGCGCCGCGCATCATGGATTTGGGCCTGCTTACCCGCGCGCTGACCAATCATCAGGTTGACTTGATCGCGGGCAACATGACCGACGGCCTAATTTCAGCATTGGATTTGTACGTTCTAAAAGATGACCGCAACTATTTCCCTCCTTACGAAGCCGTGCCGATCATTCGCCAGGAAACATTGGCCCTCCATCCGGAAGTTGGACGAGCATTGGATGCGCTCGCAGGCAAGATTTCCGACGACGAAATGCGCCAACTCAACTACGCCGTGGACGGCCAGCATCGCGACGTGAAAGAAGTTGTGCGGGAATTCCTGCACCGCAAAAGCCAATGACCATATCGCTGATGTGGTTCGGGCGTCCTCGCCCGCGATGTCACCACTTGACGAAAGCGAGGACTGTTTCAACTTACGGTGACGAGTTCAATTAAACTCATATTATGTCTAAACTCGTTCAGGCGATTTTGCGTGAACATCGTAAACTCGAACAAATCGCGCGGTCGGCACGTATGTCGCTTGCCAAGTGGCTTCGGCAAGCCCTCGATCTGGCGCGCCGACGCGAAACTTTGGGTGCCGGCAAGAAGCTCGAAGTTATCCGGGCAGCTGCGCAGTACGACTATCCCACGGGAGATATCGCCAGCATGTTGGCCGGAATCGACACCAGTAAGCAGAATCTTCCCCCTGAGGCGCAGCCTTGAGCCCCCGAGGCACAAAACTTCAGTACTTGTCATGGAACAGGAGCATTGCGCCAAGTTGCCGTTCGTGGTTGTCGGGAAAGCCGCAGTGCTCAGCAAATTCGTCAGTATCTCGAAAGGTGCCGAACAAACGGTCCCACCAGGTAATGTCACCGTAGTTAAACTGGTGAAGATCAAGCTGGTGATGGACGGAATGGTGTTCGGGGCGCTGCAGGAAGTAACCAAGCCAATGGGGCGTGCGAAGATTGCTGTGGTAGAAGTACTCACCCAACACTGCGAAGACGTTGTACCACAACGCACCGGCGGTAGAGGCTCCCAGCACAGAGAACATCAGGGCGCTCACGATCATCGAATCAAGGGCAATCTCAAGCGGATGCTTGTAGAAGGCCGTCATCATTTCGATGCGACTCGGGCTATGGTGAATCTGATGGCAGATGCGCCAAAGGAAGTTAACGTCGTGACGCGCGCGATGCCACCAATAAAACACGAATGTCCCCAAGAACCATCCCAGCAGACCCTCGAGCGGGGATGACATCGCCTGAGACAAGTGAAGTAGCGACCAGTTTTGCAACCATCGGTTCCAGGCAATGCCGGCCAACAAAACGATTCCGACCTGACAGCTATTGAGGAACGCTGCTCGAACGTACCATCCGGGCGCCTCTGGGAGATCCCTTCCTGGCACTGCACGCTCAAGAATGAAAAAAACAAGTGTAGCCGCGATGATGATCACTATCTGAACCATATTCCTTCTCCTTCCCGCGACATCTCAAGTATGAAGCAACTAACGAGTCACAGCTTAGACGGAGGTGCTTGCGAAGCGCGACTGAGGCAAGACAGTTTCTTTAACTGTCACAACGCGGGTGCGGTGCATACACCCGGCGGCGAGGAGTTGTTTTTCGCATTCCGACGAGTGGGAGTAGAATTCGTCAATCGCCATGCGCCTTTCGCTCAGCAAGAACAGCGATGTCCCGCTGCCACAGCAGCTGACTGAGCAGCTTGTATATTTGATCGCGACCGGAGGATTACCGGACGGCAAACAGCTGCCAAGTGTGCGCTCGCTCGCGCGTACGCTTGGAATACATCACAACACGGTAAGTAAGGCATACCAGGATTTGATACTCCGTGGCTGGGTTACAGGGCGGCACGGTAGCAGGCTCTCAGTCGGACTTCAAGAAACCCCGCAGGACGCTCACAATCTGGATGGGCTGATCAATCAAACAATCCAGCTTGCACGGCAGATGGGGTATTCCCTGCAAACACTTCAAGGGAGGGTACTGGAGCGCCTCTTTGAGCAAGCTCCCGATCACATTTTGGTTGTCGAGGAGGAACGCGAGTTACGTCTGATCATTCAGACAGAGATTTGTGCGAAGATTGGCAGGTTCGTCGAAAGTTGCTCGCCCGAGGAGCTCAAAAAGTCTCCACAATTAGTGTTGGGGGCCCAGGTGGTTGCTCCTGATTATGCTCCACAAGATTTAAGGGCGCTGGTTCCGGAACACCAAGCGGGCGTTATGCTGAAATTTGCGGGCGCGGACGAGCACGTTGAACTCATTAGGAGCCTCGCAGAGCCGTCCATAATTGCGATGGCGTCAGTGAGCCCAACTCTTCTGAAAACCGGGCGCAGCCTGCTTGCTCCAGTTCTAGGTCGGCGCCACGCCTTTCGAAAGATATTGCTTCCACTTAAAGGTCATGCTGATCTCCGTGGGATGGACATCGTATTTTGCGATTCCTTGGCGATGCCTATGGTTCGCTGCCGCAACAAGGTTCACTACCGGCTCGTCGCTGCTGGATGCCTGGACGATCTTGCCGCTGTGTTTGATTACGTCCCGACGAGCGGCCACGCGACCAACATCCAGCGCCCAAACAAAAAGAAAGATGAGCCTACGCCGCGTGCCAGGCGAAGCCGCAAACACGAATCCCGAAACAATCCCACACAAACTGCGAAGCTGTGAGTCACTGCGCGGTGCGGAACGCGAAACACGGACATCGCGAAAACGGCGTCAAGACTGTACTAGCTCTACGCCGGCTCTCCTGCACGCCCGGACAAGATCGTCATCCAGGGTAGCGAGTGGTAAGCCATTGTCGAGAGCCAAATCGAGATATGCCGCATCGTATGCCGTTAAATCATGCTCGCGGCTAAGCAGATGGACTCTGCTGAAGACAACTGGAGCAGGGAAGTGCTCCAGTGCGACCGGTAGCTTAGCAAGGTCATCCAAAAAGCGTCGCACCAGGGCCTGAGAAATACGCTTGCGCTTCTCTCCCACGAGTAAGGCGTTCAAAACCTCGTGCGGCCAGAACGACGGTGCGAGTGCAGTATCGCCCTGCTTGAACATGTCAGCCACCAGTTGAGCGACAGTGGCATTTTCATCGGGAAAACACCAAGTCAGGACGACTGAGGCGTCGAGGACAAACCGGCTCACCGGCGCCCTTCGTTGATGAGGTCTTTGATTTTGAGTCCCCGCAAAGACAGGTTGTGTCGCTTACCAAAATGGGCCAAGCGCTCTGCCGCCTTAGATGGAGAGCCGTTCCCGCTGTTCATGCGGTCCTTCAGCAGTTCTCCCAACAGCCGCGAGACGCTGGTATCGCGTTTCGCCGCCTCGATCCGAGCCCATTGGGCGACCTCCTCTTCCAAAGTCACGGTGACATTTCGCAAGCGAGGGGATTTCGACACGAAAATAGTGTAGCACAGATATCGTGCCGCGAGAGCGATCAACAAACATCAAGGAATCTCTACCTCGACCTCAGCAACGGTACTGCGTCCTCACATCAGCCAAATCGCATCCACGTCCACGACGACCTGCGTTCGCGGAATCTCTTGTTGGTCGGCATAGCGCAACATTGTTCGCAAAAGTGCGTTCAGCTTTTCGCGGCTTGCTGATTTCAGCACGAAATGATAACGATAATCCTGCTTGAGGCGAACGATCGGCGCAGCTGCGGGGCCGAGGACGCGAATCCCTTCATGACGCGTTTTTTCGAACCATTGGCCTAACTGCCCCGACCACTTCAAAGCATTATCTAGCTCATTGCTGCGCACCAAGACATTTGCTAAGGCGCTGTATGGCGGATAGTGCATCCAGCTGCGGAAGCGCAATTCTTTTTCGTAGAAGCCTACGAAGTCGTGTTGGGCCGCGTATTGAATTGCATAATGGTCGGGGATGTAAGTCTGCACCACTACGCGTCCCGGACTGTCTCCACGGCCTGCCCTTCCCGCAACTTGTGTAAGCAACTGAAACGTACGTTCGGCGGCGCGGAAGTCCGGCATGCTTAATGCGGCGTCGGCGCCGACGACTCCCACCAGGGTCACACCGTGAATGTCATGACCTTTTGCGATCATCTGCGTGCCGACGAGCATATCGAGTTCGCCTTCATTCAAAGCATTCAGCGCGCGCTCGAAATCCTCCTGGCCGCGCACTGTATCGCGATCCAACCTGCCAATGCGCGCCTGGGGGAACATTCCGTGCAGCAGTTCTTCCAACTTCTCGGATCCGGTTCCAAGAAAAAATACGTATTCGCTCCCGCAATACGCGCATGTCTTGGGGATCGGCGCGACGTGTCCGCAATAATGACATTCCATGCGATGCGAGCGCTTGTGATGAGTGAGTGCGATGGCGCAATTCTTGCATTCAAGTTTCTTTCCGCAGGTGCGACACAACACAACCGGGGAATAGCCACGCCGGTTCAGCAAGACCATGACCTGTTCTTTGCGATCCAAACACTCTTTGATTTCAGCGGCGAGTTTACGGGAGACCACCTGCTCGTTTCCGGTTTCCTGGAATTCCTGCCGCATGTCAATAATTTCGACTTCCGGAAGTGGACGGTGCTCGACGCGATCGGGCAATTGCAGCAATGCGTATTTGCTTTTCGCGGTGTTGAAATAAGATTCAAGCGATGGCGTCGCGGACCCGAGAACTACCACGGCATCCGTTATTTTCGCTCGCATCACGGCAACGTCTCGAGCGTGATATCGCGGCATTTCCTCCTGTTTGTAAGAAGAATCCTGCTCTTCGTCCACAATGATGAGCGCGAGATTAGGCACCGGTGCGAAAACTGCCGACCGCGTTCCGACTACGATCCTCGCATCTCCCCGCTTGATGCGATGCCATTGTTCGGCGCGCTCTTTATCTGTAAGCGACGAGTGAAGAACCGCAACTTCACTGGCAAAAACATGATGCAGATCGGCTGCCATGGCGGGAGTCAGCCCGATCTCGGGAACCAGCAAAATTGCGGAGCGTCCAGATTCCAGCACGGAGCGCATAGCGGCCAGATAGACTGCTGTCTTGCCCGAGCCCGTAACGCCGTGCAATAGGGTCCCAGAGAATGTGCCGGCGCTAACCCTCTGTTCAATTTCGCTTAGAGCGGTTTGCTGTGCGGCATTGAATTGGAAATCCAATGGGGGTAGGCGACCCGTAAGTCCGGAGACAATAAACTCTCCCGCATTGAGTTCGGTAACAATAATTTCAACCAATCCTCGCTTGACGAGCGTCGCCAACGTTGTTCGCGGTACGCCGGGCTGTTGCAAAGCTTCTACGGGACTTCTGCCTCCGGCTTCCGTGAGCCTATCGAGCAATTTCTGCTGGTTCGAATTCAATTTGCCCTCCGAATGTTTCAGCACCGCGACTTTAATCCGGCGGGTTAAATCGCGAACATTCGATACATCCTCTCTCGTGATCCATCTCTTGCGGACCATTCCGGTTAGCAATGATCTCGAAACTCGCAGCGCGGAGCGCAACGTTTCTTCTGGCGTGTGTTCGCGGGACGCCAGATAATCTAGAACCGTTATTTCCGCGAGCTGCTCGTCGGGAGTTTTCCGTGAGCGAGCAGACGATCCTGAAATTCCCGCTGTATAAAGCGCCGCGTGCCCTTCTCCCGTTATTTGGTAGTTCACCGCTCTCTTGAATTCGGCATTGAGCGGCAACATTCCGCGAAATACTTCGCCAAGGGGAGCCAGATAATAATTGGCGATCCATTTGCCCAAGCGCATGAGGGAATCATCAAGCACCGGTCCGGGATCGAGCACGCCGATAAGATGTTTGGCGGTAACGGAAGGCTCGCGATCGTGCAATTCGACCGCGATTCCGGAAAGACGCTGCTGCCGGAACGGAACCAGCACGCGTCCGCCGATGACCGGTTCCATGCCAGCGGGAACGGCGTAAGTGAAAGCGGTGTCAAGCGGAACGGGCAGAACGACATTGCAAAATCGAGCCATTATGTTTAGGCCGGGGTCTATGGGATCTTAATATCGGGCTTCGACGGCAGAACGGTAAAGGCAGACCGAAATGCTCCACGTTGAGCAGTTCCACTTGTGATAGCTGTAAGCTATTGTTCTACTCCTCCGCCTTAGCTGGAATCGGTATGCCGAGTTCTTTCATTACCATCTGCAAGTCTTTCCACGTTTCTTTCTTCTGACGAGGATCGCGTAGCAGAAATGCCGGGTGATAGGTCACTGCAAGTTTAGTTCCGCGAAAGTCGAACCAGCGGCCTCGCAATTCCATCATGGAGGCACTCACCGCCAAGAGCGTCTTCGCGGCGACAGCGCCCAAAGCAACAAGGACCTTAGGCTTAATCGCTTCGATCTGCCGCATGAGAAATGGAGAACAGGTTTCACATTCATCGCGATCGGGTGCACGATTTCCCGGAGGCCGGCATTTGATAATGTTGGCAATGTAAACATCTTCGCGCGTCAAGCCCATGGCTTTGATCATGTTGGTGAGCAGTTGCCCGGATCGTCCCACGAACGGTTCGCCTTGCGTATCTTCGTCGGCACCGGGAGCCTCGCCGATGAACATGAGGTCGGCATTGGGATTGCCGACGCCAAAGACGATCTGCTTGCGTCCCTGCAAGTGGAGCTTGCAACGGGTGCAGTCGCCAATGTCTTCGCGTATCGAGCGCAAAAGCTGGAAAGGATCGTTGTTCGGGGCAGTATCAATTGTTTCCGGCCCCGCGACGTTTACAAAAGGCACCGGGACTTCGCTTTCCAGTTTAGTTTGCCGCCGATAGAAATCGTAAATGCCCAGTTCGTTATAGTAGCGAATTCGGTCGGTGAGAGCACGTTTCAGTTGAGAATCCATTGGCATCGAGACGATTGCGACATTTCCGAGCACGAGAATATCAGAATAGCCGTGTTTAAAAAGGAGAGAAGAGGATGGAAAGTCCGCGATCAGCCATCCAGATGCGAGCCGCGATTAGACGAAGGCGGTACTCCATCGTGACCTTGGCCGGCTAGCCTTGCCTCTTAAAATACTGTACGGCCTTTTCGTGAGCTTCGGCGGCTTTTCGCGAAGGGAAACTTCCTAGATTACGACGTTTTCCCGTCCGGGCGTTTTTCTTGCGAGAATACAAGCGATACTCCCCAGACTTCAGCTTGCGGATCATTGTGTGCCTCCGTCGAGAGTTCAATGCCGAAGGAAAGAAGAAGGCGATGTTATGAGGCCACGATTCCTTCGCACAAAGAAAAACCACGTCTCATTCTAGTCAATGGTTAGCGCCTGAATGCTCTTAGCCTCGGGACTTGGCTATCGGAATAAGCCTCCGCAGCCCCACGACTTGATCGAGGACCCGCTGGGCCACCTTCCACTTTGTCGTTTCCTGGACTTCGATCACTTCCCCCTGAGTAATGATTGTTACAGCATTGCGGTCGGAATCGAAGCCAACGCCCTCGTGCGAGACGTCGTTTACCACGATACCGTCCAGCGATTTTGATATCAGCTTCTTGCGGGCATTTTCCAGGACATTCTCAGTTTCAGCGGCGAAACCAATAATGATTTGGGACTTTCTTTTCTGTGAAAGTTCTTTCAGGATATCGGCGGTAGGCTGGAGTTCCAGTGTCGTCGCGCCGTCCCGTTTGATTTTGTGGGGGGCGACCGCGCTCGGCCTGTAATCCGAAACGGCGGCTGTCATGATCGCAACCGTTGCCTCGGGAAAAAGTTTCAGCACTGCATGACGCATTTCTTCGGCGGATTCAACTCTGGAAACCTCCGCTGCGCCTGGCGGCGTCAAAAATACTGGTCCTGTGACCAGTAACACCCTCGCTCCGCGTCTTAATGCGGCTTCGGCGAGCGCGTATCCCATGCGGCCGCTCGATCGATTGGTGAGATAGCGAACTGGATCAATCTTTTCCCGCGTCGGTCCCGCGGTAATCAGCAGAGTTTCGCCGGACAGATCTTGCGATATGCCAAGCGCTTCCATGACTGCGGCTACGATCGCCCCATCGTCAGCCAAACGGCCCGTCCCCGTCATTCCACACGCAAGATAGCCGCTGTCCGGTTCCACGATTGTCACTCCGCGACTCTTCAGCAGTTCAATATTCGCGTGGGTTGCAGAATGGTCCCACATATTGACATTCATCGCAGGCGCAACAACAACCGGAGCAGTGGTTGCAAGGTACAAAGTGGAGAGAAAATCGTTGGCGATGCCTTGGGCGAATTTCGCGATGAGATCGGCTGTGGCGGGGGCAACCAATAACGCGTCAATAGATTGTGCGACAGCAATATGCTCGATGGCAGAGTCTATATTTGGATTTGAAGCGGGTCCCTGCGCTCCGAACATTTCAGTAATTACTTTTTCTCCGGATAGCGCGGCGAAGGTCAGGGGCCGTACGAATTCCTGGGCGGCTTCGGTCATGACGACCTGTACGTGAATGCCGCGGTCCTGAAGAAGGCGGACAATCTCGGCAGCTTTGTAGGCCGCGATTCCGCCGCATACGCCAAGGACGACTTTCATGGAGGGGCCTAATGGACTTCAGTTGCCGGTTGTCAGATTTCAGTTCTCGGATGTTGGGGGAGAGGTTCCGACCTTCCGGGAGCTGAAATCGCAAACTATTCCGACCCGATCGCCTTGTCCAGCATTTCGCCGGCAAGTTCGGCGGCGGAACGGGGCATTTCCGGAATTACCCACTTTACTTTGCCAGCTTTAATTTCATCCTGCGCGATGCGGCAGGGTTTACGAGACGGTGTTTGGATGACTGGAGGCGCTCCACCCTGCAACTGACGCGCACGGCGCGCAGCTACCAGGATGTACCGATAATTGCTGTCAAATCCTTCTATCAACTTCATTGGTATTCTCCCTGCGCTAACGTCCCCCCGGCGCGATCGCGGGCAGGAACGAGGCTAAAATCGGCTGCAAGCGTTCGCGGACATTGTTTAAGCGGCAACTCTCCGCTTTGGCGAGAAGGCCAATCTGATCGGTGGTCGGTTTGATTGCCGAGCGCTGAAGCCGTTCCGCCAGCAGGATCGCCTTCAGTGTTTCCACGGATTCGTCCAGACGGTCGTTCACTAAAATATAGTCGTAGTTGGCATAATTCTCAATCTCACGAGTGGCCGTGGCCAACCGGCGCTGAATCACGTCCTCGGCGTCGAGACTGCGATTACGCAGGCGGTCCTCCAACGTCTGCCGGTCCGGAGGCAAAATGAAAATTCTTACCGCTTCTGGAATCTTGCGCTTAATTTGTTCCGCTCCCTGCACGTCAATGTCGAGAAGCAAATCATGGCCGGCTCGTTCGGCTTCGCGAAGGAAGGTTCGTGAGGTGCCGTAAAGGTTGCCGAAGACATCGGCGTGCTCTAGAAAGTCGTCTTCCCGCACCATTTCTGCGAATTCTTCGCGGGACACGAAGAAATACTCGCGCTCATGTTTCTCACTGCGGCGCGGAGGCCGCGTGGTATAGGAGATAGAAAAATCCAGTCCGGAAACAATTTGGCGGACACCGTTCACCAGTGTGGATTTGCCAGAGCCGGACGGCGCCGAGATGATATAAACGGTTGTCATTCGATGTTTTGCACTTGCTCCCGAGCCTTTTCGATCGCGGCTTTCATGGCGAGTCCCATTTCGGTAATTTTAAGCGCATCCCCGGTGAGACCCGAAGTCTTCGACAGCAGGGTATTCGCCTCACGATTCATTTCCTGTAACAGGAAGTCAAGTTTCTTACCGACTTCATTTCCTTCGTCGAGCAATCCGAGGAAATGTTTGATATGTGTTTCAAGGCGGACGAGTTCTTCCTGAACATCGCTGCGATCTACGAGTAAAGCCGCCTCCTGCAAAATGCGTTCGGGTTCGATTTGAGTCGCGAACAGTTCCTGCATGCGCGTTTTCAATTTGCTCGCATAAATCTGCTGCACCGAAGTCCGGTACTTGGCAACCGTTTGAAAGGCTGCACTGGTTTCCGCCATGAGGCTCCGCAATTCTGCCTCGATACCCCGGCCTTCCTCTTCGCGCATTTGATTCAACCGAAGCAATAACTGGTCGAGAGAGCACATTACAGCCGATTCAAAGTCACCATCTGCGGGTTGCGAAGCGGCGGAGAGCGCGCCCGGCAATCGCAAAACCACATTTAAGTCGGGATCCGCCGAGACTCCGAATTCGGCCGCGGCAGCCCGGAATGCATTGATATAGCCACCTACGAAATTCCGGTTGATAGAGAAAGTTTCGACACCACCGCGATCAACATTTAGCGACAATTCGATATGTCCGCGGGCCAACTTTTCCTTCAATACATGACGAAGTTTCATTTCCAAAGCATCATTGTCGGAAGGAAGACGAAAGTGTAAGTCCAGGAGCCGATGGTTCACGGACTTTAACGAGAGCGTAAAACTCAGGTTTGCGGAATTGTTCTGCTCCGAGTCATGGACCTCGCCCCGCGCCTGCGCGAATCCGGTCATAGAACGAATGGGCATTGTTTAGTTTCTCGCAGGAGACGCTCGGAGACTTTGCTGCTGCTCGCTAATCTGGTCATTGTCTAGCCGACCATTATTTGGCCGATCATTGTCCGCGAATTGCAGCTCATACAAACGACGATAGGTACCAACCCTGGTCATCAATTCCTCATGAGTACCGATATCGGCGATAGTACCATTCTCCAGGACAACGATGCGGTCGGCGCGGCGCACCGTTGACAGGCGATGGGCAATCACGACTACTGTCCGCCCAGTCATCAAATTGTGCAGGGCGGATTGAACCAGCGCCTCTGACTCGCTATCGAGTGCCGACGTGGCTTCATCCAATATCAAAATTGGCGCGTTTTTCAGCAGTGCCCGGGCGATGGCAATTCGCTGTCTCTCGCCCCCCGAGAGCCGCACCCCACGTTCCCCGATCACGGTTTCGTATCCAGCGGGCAGCTCCATGATGAAGTCATGCGCCAGCGCTGCACGCGCCGCAGATTCCACATCTTCCTGAGAAATGCTGGGTTGCCCATACGCAATGTTGTTCCGCAAGGTGTCATTGAACAGGATAGTTTCTTGCGTAACCACGCCGATCTGCGACCGCAATGACGTTAGTGTGGTGTCACGCACATCATAATCGTCAATCATGAGACACCCGGCGCTCACGTCGAAAAACCGGGGAATCAGGTGGACGAGTGTGCTTTTGCCGGCGCCGCTGGAGCCGACCACCGCCAGGACCTCGCCGGCGTTTACCTCAAGATTTATGTTGCGAAGAACGTCATTCGATTCTTCAAGATCGTGGCTGTAGGCAAAACAGACGTCTTCGAAGCGAATACTTCTGGAAAACGGCCGGAGGGGTTTGGCTCCAGGCTTCTCGGGTACTTCGTCTTGAGTATCCATAAACCGAAAGATTTCTGAAGATGCGCCCAGGGCCTGTTGAAAATTATTGTTGAAGAGCGCGAACTTGCGCACCGGATCGTAGAGTTTGAATACGGCGACGATGAAGGCGACAAAAATTCCCGGAGTCATGATCCCATGCACGACCTGCTCGCGACCCAACAGCAGGAGAAAAGCGATGGCGATAGCGCCAAAAATATCCATTAATGGAGAGCTGACGGCAGATGCGGCGACCGAGCGCAAATTCGCGCGGAACAACCACTGGGCTGCCTTCCGGAAGCGTGCGATCTCCCAACTCTCCATGCTGAAGGCTTTGACAATGCGGTTACCCGTGATGGTTTCGTGCAGGATGTTTTGGATATCGGCTAATTTGTCCTGCCCACGACGAGTGGTATGCCTCACGCGGCCACCGATCTTCCCCGCGGAATAGATAATGAACGGTACGAACAACAACAGAAGCCACGCCAACTGTCTCCCTAACAAAACAACCACGACGGCGGTAAAGATAAACGTAAAAAACTGCTGAAGGAATTCCGCCAGCACACTCGATACGGCATACTGCACACGCTCGATATCGGTCACGATGGTGGAAACCAGCGTACCGGTGGTGTGCTTCTGGAAAAATGCCGCGGAACGGCGCAGCACGGAATCGTAAAGATGATTTCGCAGGTCGGTCATCATCCCGTAGCCCGCATAGTTCACGAGATAAGTGCCTGCGTAGTCGCAAATCCCCTTCAGCAAGGTGGACGCGACGAAGGCGTAGGCGACGATAGTCCAAGCGTTATGAAAATGCGCCGGAACAAATTGTTGCAGGTAGATGGCGTGACTGGTATGCGGAATGGTAAAGAGCCGGATGTTTTCAGATCCCGATGAAGGGTTGAGCACACGATCCAGAATTGGGCCGACAAGCAATACACGGAAGGCGTCGAGCAGGCCGACCGCGGCCAACAGGAATACCGATGGCCAGAACTGCCAGCTATAGGGAGCCAAGTAGCGTAAGAGCCTTGTCAGTTGCCGCATCGGCGATTCCTGTCGCATGCGGAAACGGCAAGGCTGAGAAAGGTTGGTATCCGTTGCAAGGTTTTATTCTACGTTAGTCGCTGGTCGCTAGTCCTTGGTCCTTGGCCAGGAACCGAGCTTTGCTCGATAGGACGGCGAGGTCCGCTGTCCTACGAAGATCTATTTTGGGCTGTCGCGATGCACAACTTTTACGCGGTAACCCGATGTGCGAAGGTGCTTGCTCACATCCTCCGCGATCATGACGGAGCGGTGTTGACCGCCGGTGCAGCCGAACGAAATGGTCAGGTAACTCTTGCCTTCCCGGATGTAGTGCGGGAGCAGATAGACCAGCAGTTTCGAGATCCGCTGAATGAATTCTTTGGTCTGAGGAAAAGACCGAATATATTTCGCGACCTTGGGGTGGCGTCCCGTAAGGAGGCGAAACTCCGGGATGAAGTGAGGATTGGGTAGAAAGCGGACGTCGAAAACCAGATCGGCGTCTTCAGGCACACCGTTCTTGAATCCGAAGCTCACGCATGAAACCAAAATGTTTCTGCCTGATTGCTTTTTCTGAAAACGGTCGGTAATGTGCGATCGCAGCTCGTGAACATTAAATTTCGAGGTGTCAATTACCATGTCGGCCATAGCGCGGATATTGCGAAGATGGCGGCGTTCCATGGTCAGAGAAGACTTTACGGGAGTATTCGCCCCCAGTGGATGCGGGCGGCGAGTTTCACTGAATCGGCGGAGAAGCACGGCATCGGAAGCTTCAAGAAAAATTATCCTGGTTGGCAGAATGCGTTTGACGGATTTCACGATCTCCGGAAGTTCCTCGAGTCGCTTGCCCTCGCGCACGTCAACCACCAGAGCGGTGCGCTCGATTTCCGAAGATTGCGCCACCAGTTCGGCGAAGGGGGGAATCAGTCCAACGGGAAGGTTGTCTACGCAGTAGTAACCAAGATCCTCGAACGCTTTCAGGACGGAGGCCTTGCCGGAACCACTCATCCCGGTAATGATCACAATATCCCGCACAGGACCACTGGAGGCAATCCTCCTTGATGGGTTCACGGATGAAGCTTTGATTCCTTTTCTGGCTTGGCGACGCGGCATCTTTTGCTGATGTTAGCAGGGAGTGTTGCCGGTCGCCAGTGGAGCTGGCAAGCGAAGTGAGTATTACAGCCATTCCGGACCGAAGGTTCGTTTCTTTTGACGATTCTGTACATTATGGCTGGTATTGCGCAGAATGAAGCGGTAGCGTAACCTGCATTGGCTCGAAGGAGGCTCTATGCTTTGGACGGTTTTTGTAATTCTGCTGATTTTGTGGCTGCTGGGTTTTAGTTTTCACATTGCTGGCAGTCTGATTCACCTGCTTTTGGTCATAGCTGTGATCGTGCTGATCGTCAATCTATTGACTGGACGCAGGGCCGCTTAGAAGTTCGCCGATATAACGAGTAAAAAGAAAGGGCGCGCAATGGGCGCCCATTTTTATGTTTTTCCCGCCCAATATTCTACGGATTTATTCCGATCTCAAATGCTTCTTCAAGAATTGCACGGTTCTATTGCCGGCGTCTTGCCAGATCGGACCGCTGAAACCATGGCCGATATTGGGATAGATCTTCATCTCATAGGGGACGTGATTCCGTTCGAAAATTTGCTGTAAGTCGTAAGCTTCCCGCACCGGGACGGTTTTGTCTGCTTCTCCGTGCAGGATCAGCACGGGGCAGTACCGGCGGGCGAACGGCTTCACCTCTTTGGGTAGGCCGCCAAAAAATTCGACGACCGCTTTGATTCGAGGGTCGAACGCCGCGATGCTCAGTGAAAGATAAGCGCCGAGCGAAAATCCGATCAATCCAATTTTCTCAGGATTGACGTTCGGCTGGTGTGCAACGAAGGTTACGCAATCCCAAAGAGTCTTTAACCAGAAAGGCGAGTTCCGAAGAATGGTAGAGCGGCTTTCGGCATAGATCGTGCTGGTGCGATCGAAGTAATGGAGCACGTAGACGGCGATTCCTTCCTCCGCTAATAGACGGGCGGGTTCAGCCATTCCGGAGTAATTTCCGCCGGAACCGTGCAGGGCGACGACCGCAGGAAACGATTGTTCGGTAGAAGCTGGCAGAAAACAGTCGAGGGCAATGTCTTTTCCGCCGCTTCGAAACGCAGACTGAGACTCGCGGATCAAAGACTTTATGTTCCGGCCTTGGCGCTTTCTTCCAACAAGCTTGAAAAAGACTGCTCGTAGGGTGCTCGCGCAATACCGCGTTCGGTGATAATCGCAGTTATGTATTTTGCGGGAGTGACATCGAATGCTGGATTTTCAACCTGCGTACCTTCTGGCGTAACCAATTTCCCGTTAAAGTGCGTCACTTCCAGCGGGTTTCGTTGCTCAATCGGGATGGTGCTGCCGTCTGGGGTTGCGAGATCAATCGTGGAAAATGGCGCGGCCACGTAAAACGGGATTTCATTCTCTTTGGCCAGAACAGCAACCGTATACGTTCCGATCTTGTTGGCGACGTCGCCGTTTGCGGCAATGCGGTCAGCACCCACAACAATGGCGCCTATTTTGCCCTGCTTCATCATGGACCCTGCCATGTTGTCCGCGATGACGGTGGTTGGAATGCCGTCTTTCATAAGTTCCCATGCGGTGAGCCGCGAGCCCTGAAGGAAGGGGCGCGTTTCATCCGCGTACACATGAATCTTTTTTCCTTCTTCGATCGCGGCGCGGATCACTCCCAGCGCGGTTCCGTATCCACAGGTCGCCAGAGCCCCCGCATTGCAGTGGGTGAGGACGCCGCCACTTGCAGGCATCAGAGCCGCTCCGAAGTGGCCCATAGCTTGATTGGCGGCAATATCTTCCGCATGCATGCGCTGGGATTCTTCGATCAGTAAACTCTTGATCTCGGGGATAGGCCTTGTTTTGACGGATTCGAATTTCGCGCTCATGCGCCGGATCGCCCAGAACAAATTGACTGCCGTGGGGCGCGTCGCGCCAATGAGCGCGCAAATCTTGTCGAATTCTTGTTGCAGCGCGCCAATATTTTTAGCTCGCGAGTTGTTAACGCCTAAAGCGATGCCCATCGCAGCGGCCACACCAATCGCGGGGGCGCCCCGCACAACCATGGTGCGGATTACATCGGCCACTTGCTCGTGAGTCGTGCAGGTGACGTATGTTTCCTCGGTTGGGAGCTTCGTCTGGTCAATGAAGCGTACGCCCGAGTTGGTCCATTCAAGAGTTTCAATCACAAATTAGTTCCTGGATATCAGTTCTTGGTTCCTAGTTTGCGCAAGTGTTCTGTGCGAATGTCGTTGTTGTTAAAGACAGAGATGAAAGGAACTCCGGCAGCCGCTTTCTCGACATTGGGACGGCCATTCGCTTCTTTACGTTCCACCAAACACATGATGCCTACGACTTGGAATCCAAATTCGCGAGCCGCCTCAATCGCTTGAATCGTGGAGGAGCCAGTAGTGCAAACGTCGTCCACTATGACCACCGGGGCGGATTTCTTGCGGAAGCCTTCAATGCGTTGCCCTGTGCCATGTTGTTTCTCAGCCTTACGCACTAAAAAGCCGTTGAGTTCTCCGCTGACTACCGCAACGGCTACCACAATTGGATCAGCGCCCATTGTTAGTCCGCCGATCGCTTCCGGCTTCCATCCTTGAGCTTGAATCTCTTCCAGGAAGACTTGTCCGGTGAGCTGCGCTCCGCGAGCATCCAGAGTTGTGGTGCGGCAGTCAATGTAGTAGTCGCTGGCGCCTCCGGAAGATAGTTTGAACTCGCCCAACCGAAAAGACTTCACCGCAAGAAGCTCTAAGAGTTTTTGTTTCGCCGAGGGCATTAGAAATCAAGATACCATGCGGCGGTGATTAGTTGAGCCGCTCCAGGTGCGTGAAACCGCTGGTTGCAATGAATGTCAAAATCGTAAGCGTGGAGTTGTAAGCGATGTGGACCACGAGGCTGCAACCGACCGAATTGGTCACCGCGCGCACGATGGTGAGCGCCAATCCGACAAGAAAGATGATGAACACAGCGCCCCAGGCGAACCCCAGCTGCGTAGCGTGAAGGAGGCCGAAGGCAAGGGCGGTCAGAAGAATACCGACGACCGTTCCCAATTTCCGCGCCAGTACTGGATACAGAAATCCGCGAAAGAACAGTTCTTCCATCAACGGGCCGAAACTAATTGCGAGAATTGAGGTGAGGTAAGCCTCCGGAGGATGTTTGAAAAATTCTTCGAACGGCACGTTCTTGGGGATAGGAAAAAGATGCGCCAAGCCCTGTAGCGCAAACAACAGAACCCCGCCGAGAGCTGCGAGTCCCCCCACTTTCCTTGGCCAGTTCCAGGATATCGCCTCGAGGAAACGACGATGATATTGACCTTCCACTAACGCCACCATGTAGAAGATCACGCCGATGTAAGCGAGAACTTCAGCGCAGAGCTCGATCACGGGTTTTTGTGCAAGCTGTTGCCATGACAATCCTGGGTGGACGAATTTGTGAGCGGCGAGTGACAACAAGATATCGAGAAAAAATGGGGCAAGGAACATGAAAACAGCAATCTTCAGCACATCCCAGCCGTTCCAGACGGGTCCTGAGGAACTGGGAGGCGTCAGGGATCCCGGCGGGTCCTGTAACGGCGCGACGGGCAACCATTCGGAATTTTGCAACGGGTCCACGTGGAAGGTCTTTCGCGAGTGTACACAAGATCAGATCAGGCTATGGAAGCCGTGATTTCCTCGGCAGCCTTCCGGCTCTTGCCGAAATACCGAACGAGCGCTTGTCCGGTGTAGGATTTTTTATTTTTGGATATTTGCTCCGGCGTGCCTTGGGCAACTATTCGTCCACCTTCTTCTCCGCCTTCAGGCCCAAGATCTATGATCCAATCGGCACTGCGAATGACGTCGAGGTTATGCTCGATGATTATGATTGTGTTGCCGAGGTCAGTTAGCCGATGCAGCACTTCCAGCAACTTGTTCACGTCGTCGAAGTGCAAGCCGGTGGTGGGTTCGTCCAGTAAATATAGAGTCTTCCCGGTTTGCCGTTTGCTCAATTCGCGGGCCAGTTTAATGCGCTGAGCTTCGCCTCCCGACAACGTCACTGCCGACTGGCCAAGATGAACATAGCCTAGTCCGACATCAACCAACGTTTGGAGCTTCTGCTTTACTTGCGGAATATTTTCGAGAATCTGCAATGCGTCAGAGATGGATATTTCCAACAGGTCGGCGATGGAATAACTCCTGTATTTCACAGACAGGGTTTCGCGGTTGTAACGCCTGCCGCCACAAACCTCGCATTCGACGTAGACGTCTGGAAGAAAGTTCATTTCAATTCTGCGTTGGCCTTCTCCCTGGCAAGCTTCGCAACGTCCGCCTGCGACGTTGAATGAGAAGCGGCCTGGTTTGTAGCCTCGCTCGCGCGATTCGGGCAGCATGGCGTACAAATCGCGGATATGTGTGAATACCCCCGTGTAGGTGGCGGGATTGGAGCGCGGAGTGCGGCCGATGGGGGACTGATCAATGCGAATCACTTTATCTATATTTTCCGATCCTATCAGCGCTTTATGAAGGCCAGGCTCTTCGCGTGAGCGATAAAGCTTTTTGGCCAATGCGCGATAAAGGATGTCATTTACCAAAGTGGATTTCCCGGAGCCTGAAACACCGGTCACGACTGTCATCACGCCGAGCGGGAAGGTTACATCCAAATTCTTAAGGTTGTTTTCACGGGCGCCAAGGATGCTGATCGCTGATCCATTGGCTTCCCGGCGTTCATGGCGCATTTGGATCTGCGTCCTCCCCGAAATGTATGCGCCGGTCAGCGATTCAGACGAATCTTCAATGTCTTGCGGAGTGCCATGAGCTACCAACTCGCCGCCATGACGGCCCGCCCCCGGACCAAGGTCAATGACGTAGTCGGCTCGGCGAATGGTTTCTTCGTCGTGCTCGACAACGAGAACCGTATTTCCAAGGTCTCGCAGCTCCTCCAACGCTTTTAACAACCGGTCATTGTCGCGGTGATGAAGACCGATGGAGGGTTCATCGAGAACATAAAGGACTCCGCGCAGTTTCGAGCCGATTTGAGTTGCCAGTCGAATGCGCTGGCCCTCGCCACCGGAAAGAGTAGCCGCCGAGCGATCAAGTGAGATATATCCCAAACCAACAGCGTCGAGGAATTGCAATCGCTCGATAATTTCATGGACGATGCGTCCAGCGATGATTTCTTCGCGTCCGGCAAGGTGAATTGTCTTTGCCGCGATCAGCGACTTCGAGACTGGTAATGCGGTGAAGTCGCCGATGGACATCGCGTTTACCTTTACCGCCAAGCTCTCCGGACGCAGGCGTCTGCCCTTGCACGCGGGACATTCCGTGGCTGACATATATTCGAGCAACCAATCGCGATAGCGCTCCGATGTGCCTTCTTCAAGATTCTGCTTTAGATATCCGAGAATCCCCCTGAAGCCAGTCTTACCCTTTGCAGCTTCGCCGTTAAGAAGAAGATTTTGTATCTTCTCAGGAAATTTCTCAAAGGGGATGGAGAGGTCAATGCCATGGGTCGCAGCGGTGATATTCAACATGTAAAGCAGGCTTTGCGACGCTGACCCAGGGCCGAGGCCGCCGTCGAGCAGTGGTTTGGACCAATCCACGATTACCTTTGCAGGATCAAAGTCGTAACGGCTGCCGAGGCCGTGACATTCCGGACACGCCCCATAAGTGCTGTTGAACGAAAAAGATCGTGGTTCCAGTTGAGGAACGCTGATGCCGCAATCCGGACACGCCAACTTCGAAGAGTAAAGCTGTTCCTCTCCTCCGACTACCGCCAACTGCACCAACCCGCCCGCGAGCTTCATGGCCAGTCCTACCGACAGCTCGAGGCGATGTTCGATTCCAGGCTTTACCAGCAAGCGATCCACAACAATCTCGATGGTGTGATTTTTGCGTTTATCAAGTTGTAAATCGTCTTCCAGGCTTACCATTTCGCCATCAATTCGCGCCCGGGTGAAGCCGTGCTGTACCAGCTTCTCCATCTCCTTCTTGAATTCGCCTTTGCGTCCCCGAACGATGGGCGCGAGGATCATGATCCGATCATCGGGAGTCAGCGACATTACACGCTGGACGATCTGCTCGGCCGATTGACGGGCAATAGGATGTCCGCATTGGGGGCAATGCGGAGTGCCAATTGAAGAGAATAGAAGGCGAAGATAATCGTAGATTTCGGTGATGGTCCCGACTGTGGATCGCGGACTTCTGCTGGTGGTCTTTTGCTCGATGGAGATGGCGGGGCTGAGGCCGTCTATCCCGTCAACATCAGGGCGTTCCATCTGGTCCAAAAACTGGCGGGCATAGGCAGAAAGCGTTTCTACGTAGCGGCGCTGGCCCTCCGCATAAATGGTGTCAAATGCCAGCGAGGACTTGCCCGATCCGCTCAGCCCGGTGATTACGGTCAAGGTATTGCGTGGGATTTCGACGTCAATGTTCTTTAAATTGTGCTGGCGCGCCCCGCGCACCGTAATCTTAGTGATTGGCATAAACCCGGGTCAGAATGTCCTTCCGTAACGTGGACGGGCGCACAGAAATGTTGGAAAGTGGAGGTGCGCAGTTCTACTCACGTATCTTAGTAGCTAACAATAACAAGCGTCAACGCGGGTTAAATTGAAAGAACGCACTGAAATTCCACGGAAGATCAACAAAGACTTCAGCATTAGAAAGATGAACAGGATTTGAACGGCTTAATGACAGTTCTAATCGTCGGACTGACTTCAATTGGGGTGGTTGGTCTGGGCATCGTGTCCGCTTACGGCGCGGTAATTGTCGTTCTCCATGGAGTCTCACACCACTCGTCGTCTGCCGGGGTGGGGTCATTGACACTCATCGCCAGCGAATCTCAGGCAGGCGGTGATTAAATGTTTTTCCTTCGATAAACTCTTCACGCAAACTCAATCTATTTCACAGTGGGACCAAGAGGTGGTGTTGGAGGTGTGTCTTGAGGCCCATTCTGCTGCGGAACTTGTCGCTGGCGCTGCAATTCCTGAAGCAACTGTTGAGGAGTCTTAATTGCTGGCTGGCCGTTTTGGTCTACATTGCTTTGCTGTGACTGATCTCCGGCGCTTTGATCGGGCGCCGCGGCCATGTCATCGGTGCTGTCTTGGGCGCTCGTTTCGTCGGCGTCGGCGTCGTCATTGGGAACGACAAACGCACCCTGCCGCGGCAAGCCAGTGGGAAAAGCGGAGGCCGCTTGAGGTGCAGGGGTGGGTTCGTCCGAAGCGGAAGACTTGGCAAGAAGCACTACTCTTTGCAGAACGTTGGGATTTTGTGGCGACCCAAGAAGGACATAGTTAAAGTGCGAACCATTCAGCAAAGAAGCCAGAACTTCTCCGGCGGGTCCGGGACCAAATTGCCCTACGACCCGGTCTGACGGCGTTCCGGGCATGTCAACGCTAGCTCCCGTTTGGTTCTGAACCTCTTGCAGAATCGCGCCCAGGCTCGAATTCCTGGCCACTATCATGAGCTGACCACCCTTAAACGACACTTGAGGAGCCGTCGCAGGCATCTGCTCTGGCGTAGGGGGAGTAGGGGGCGATTGCTTCGTGGGTTGGGGCGCGGCTACCGCGGGCGCTGGATTCGAGTTCTTGGCTGCCGAGGGTTTTTGACTTGCAAAGCTCACGATCCCAATCGATAAGAATCCCAGCAAGACGGCCCGGAAAACGAATTTGGAACTCTTGTCATCCATGAAATTCTGGCGACCGTCCAATAAGAATCTTGCTCTTAAAATTCTACACCGCATGCGGTCCTAAAGCCCGACCGTGGCACGATTGAATTATCAGGCAGGTAAGATGCTATTGCCGTGGAGCGTAGTAGCCTTTTCGAGCGCGAACCTGGAGGTCTTTTTTGAGAGCCGTGATTTCTATGGAACGGTAGCGCCCGTCGGCGTCAAAGTCGGCCGGAAGATAGGACACCACATACTGGCTCCGGAGTTCCGTTTCAATGGCCGCGAACGCGCTCTTGACGTCCTTCATTTTAAACGGGAAAAAGGCGCGTCCGCCGGTGGCGTCGGCCAAATCCTGGAGCACTTTGTCTCCGCGCAGAATTAATCCGCTGTCATCGGTCGAAATCGCATAAACGATCACTTCGGCGCGCTCCGCCATTTCGAGGGCCTGAGCTTTGCTGACCTCGCTTTGATTGTCTTCGCCGTCGCTTATTACAATGATCGCCCGCCGTGTGGGACGGTCACTTGAATCTTTGCTCTTCATGAATTTGTCATGGCACGCGCGGTAGATCGCATCGTAGAGGGCCGTGCCGCCGCCGGAATGCAAGCTATTCACGCCCTGAGAGAGAAGAGCGACGTTATCCGTGAAATCTTGCGTAACGTGGCTGTGCGAGCTAAAGCCCATGACAAATGCCTTATCGTAATTCGCGCGTAATGTCCGCTGCAAAAAACCAGTGGCGGCTTCCCGCTCGAAATCGAAGCGGCTTCGAACGGAACCACTCGTGTCCACAAGCAAGCCGAGTTCAAGCGGCAAATCAGTCTGGCGAAGGAAATTGTTAATGGACTGCGGAGGCTTGTTGTCGTCAAGGAACGCGAAGTCGCCTTCATTCAGGTTCCGAACGAATTTTCCGTGCCGGTCCGTAGCAATGAATAGGACATGGACCTCGTCCACACGTTTCTTGATGGTGAGAACCGAGTCGCTGGGCTGATCAAGGTCAAATGCAGGGGCCGAAACGGACACGGTAGTCCCAGGGGAGACATAGGGCGTTTGCGAAGCGAGAGGCAATCCGGTCCCGATCACGAGCGCCGCAAGCCAAAAATAGCGTGTGTAGTTCATTCCAAATTCGCCCAAAAAGTTCACGCCTGATCGCTGCATTAGACTTCTTTATCGTTTAGATGCACGTAGGGGGCCGAAAGCCGCGCTATAGACGTGTATTGACTGTAGAGAACGAGTTAGAAGGTGCCAAGTTACAAAAGGAGCACATGCGGGTCATCAATTCAGCCGATCACGCTGATGCTATGCCATAAACCGGCCCAGCGTGCAGTTTTGTATTTCATTCGCCTACCCGAAGGCCCCATTCGCATACCTGCCGCTATCCTGCATCATAAAGGCTGATGAGCTCTGGCTCAAAAACATTCGCGCCCTTATTGCTCTGCATAATGCTGTTGTTCTGCGGCCAAGCACTCTGGCCACCGTACGCAGACGCGTCGGCTTCGCCGGCCAGATGTCACGAATACGGGCATCGAGCGCCATGTCCCATGCCGGCGGGCCATCGCTGTTGTGTGACTGGCCATACTCCTTCGGTTTTGCCAACGTATTCATCGGTGCAAAGTAGTCACAATTCCTCATTCCGCATCGTGATCGAAGTAAACGAGCCGAGTAGTCCTCGCAAATTTGTGCTAGCTGACCCAATCCTCTTGTTAGGTACTTCTCCGCCAGTCACCACTATTCGTATCTAGAAACCTGAAATAGCAAACAGGAGGGTCTCGGCATTTAGCTGAATTTCGCCCGCCGAGGCATTGATCCATTGCGTTTCAGCCCCGATCAGGAGACAGATGCGAACTCTACGAATTATTTTGTGGTTTTTCCTGATTGCAACTGTGCCGTTACTCGCACAGGATGTTCACGACAGTATGAATATGTCCGCACCAAGCGAGCCGGGCCATGCGATGCAGGGCATGCCTGGCATGAGCGGAATGAGCGACCAGGGTGGCCAAGGAGATGATGGCTCAGGAATGACTAAACAGGAAATGAAGAAGGATCCCCAGTCGCTCATTGAGTTGCTTCAGAGTCACGCAACCGCCGGGACCGATGCGGAGCCGAATTCGACTCCCTTTGAAATGCTGATGGCGATGAAAGGCAAATGGACGTTCATGTTTCACGGCGAGGGGTTCCTGACCGACATTCAGCAGACCGGGCCGCGCGGCGCAGACAAGTTGTTTTCAACGAACTGGATCATGCCAATGGCGCAGCGCAAGCTGGGCAATGGCACCTTAACGCTGAGGACGATGTTGAGTTTTGAACCTGCGACGATATCGCAGCGCCAGTTCCCGGAATTATTTCAGCAAGGTGAGACCGCGTTCGGCCGCCCGATTGTGGACGGGCAGCATCCGCACGATTTTTTCATGGAACTTGCGGTCCTCTATGATTACAAGCTGAGCGATAACACGATGCTCTCGTTTTATGGCGCCCCCATGGGGGATCCGGCGATGGGGCCGGTTGCGTATCCGCACCGGGCTTCCGCGTCCGAGGATCCTCTTGCATCACTGGGACATCATCTTCAAGACTCCACACACATCTCCGACGATGTCGTCACGGCTGGAATAACTTACCGAAACGTGCGGTTCGAGGTATCGGGATTTCACGGGCGGGAACCGGACGAATACCGCTGGGACTTGGATTCGGGCAAGATTGATTCCTGGTCAACGCGAGTCACCGTCAATCCCGGTCAAAATTGGAGTGCTCAATATTCAATTGCGCAGATGCACAGCCCAGAAGCACTGGCGCCTGCCGAAGATTTGCGGCGCATGACCGCCTCGGTTATGTACAACCGTCCAATTCACAATGGAAATCTGGCGTCGCTACTTTTGTGGGGCCGGAATCAAAGTTTGTTGGATGGCAACGTCGGCAATGGCTACCTGCTCGAATCCACATTGCAGTTCGAGAACAAGAATCGGGTTTGGACGCGTATTGAAAACGTTGACCGCACCAATGAATTATTGTTGGGGGAGAATTTATTCCCACCCGGCTTCACCGAAAAATATTTTGCTCGCGTGCAAGCGTACACGGCCGGCTATGACCGCGAGGTGGGGCACATTCCCCATCTCTCAACGGCTATAGGCGGCGAGGGAACATGGTATGGAGTGCCGAATGTTTTGAGGCCAACGTATGGTTCCCATCCGGTTGGATTCGCCTTGTTTTTGCATGTGTGGCCCCACTAATGCCAGACTATTCCCAGGCCATGGGTGGGTACTTTATCGCTTGCAATTGGAGGTTTCGAGACGGCCGGCGAATCGCGCTTGAATCCAGTTCAACTGATCTCTGACGGAAAAGCTGAGCACGTTTCCCGCATCAACTTCTGGATATTGTTCGAAGTCCACATGATCATGCTGTCGGCACAGTTGCGCCACGGCCTGGGATGTAAACGAAGCAGGAATAACGGCGTCCATTGCGCCAACAATCACCAATAGGGGGCCGTGAGCCGGCTTCTGCCCGATTTCGTTCCTGGTGAAGAATTGCTGGACGAAACTATTCTTTTCCCAATCAGGCTTAAGCATCTCCGCGCCAGAAATCGCAGCGTTGCCAGGTATTCCGCAAGTGGATGCGACTTCTTGGAATGCTGCCAGTCCTTTCCCGGTAAATACGTCGCTGGGCTCTAGCTCGGGAAAGACTGTCTTAATTCCGTACGCCATTATTGCAAGCATCCCCGCCGAAGATTGTTGCGCCAGCTTTTGATAGATATCTTTTGGGTTCGCCACTCCAGAAATTGCAACGCTTCCGAGGTAGTCAGGGTCGGACGGTTCAGCCAGCTCAGCAACCTTAACCGCTACCATCGCTCCCTGGGAATCTCCCATGGCGATCCACTTTGAACTGAGAGCAGGCGTCGCCGCGTGCGCCGCAGAAATTGAGTAGATCACGTCCGCAGCGTTGGATTCGGCATCCAGCGGGGCATAGCGGGAATAGGTTCCCAACCCTGCGTAGTCGGTGGCGACGACCGCATATCCCAGAGAGAGATACATGGAAAGAAACGGCCCATTCAAAATGTTTCTCATGAGGGACGGAGCGCACCGGCGCGCCACTCCGCTGAAGCCGTGCGCCCATGCGATCACCGGCCAGCCACCGTCGGGGGCCTTTCCCGCCGGTATGAGCACCACGCCGGAGACGGCCACGTCGGTACCCGAAGCGTTTCGAGAATGGTAAAGAATGCGCAGAGCGGACATGTCGGCGGAGAGATCGTAATCATCGAAGGCTTCTGACCGGATCAGAGTTCCCCCGTTCGCCGGGGGCAAAGGCGTCGGAGTTTCGTAAAAGGATGTCGCAGGCAATTCCCGGCGTGTCTCAGATTTTGTGGCTCGTGCGGGAGCAATCTCTGTTCTGGCTTGAGCCGAAAGGTTATTCACGCTCGAGAGAACTCCAATCACCACAGTTGAAGCGACCACGAGAAGCAACCTAAGATAACCCAGACCCCGATATAAGGCTTTTTGGGTGCTTATTGGCACAGCGGCCATTTTATCTGACGCAAGCATGGGCGAGTGATCAGGCGTCCTTCGGGCTTTGTTTGCGGAACCTGAACAGACAGTTTGTAGTGACTTCGACATCGAACGTTAAATAACGTTAAATAGCGTCTTGGATCCCAGCAACTAGTGGCGGAGGGAAATCCAACAGCGCGACGGATATCGGTTCCAGAGAGACCTCACGTGCTTGAAGCGGCGGCACGCTGGCGGCGCCGGGGCCGGTCGGCGGACTGATAGGACTGCCGCAGAAAGATATCGCACTTCTCTACCGGCATGGGCCTGGCGAATAGATATCCTTGGACAAGGTCGCAGCCCAATTGCCGCGAGAGCTCAAATTCAGCATCCGTCTCTACACCTTCCGCTACTACGCGCAAACCGAGTTGCTGGGCCAAACTGACAATTGCGCGAACAATGGCGCCGTTTCCTGTTTGGCCATCCGAAAGCGGATCGAGATTCCGCACAAACGTTTGATCAATCTTCAAGGTATCAATCGGAAGATTCTGCAAGTATTTCAAGGACGAATAACCGGTGCCAAAGTCGTCTATCGCGGAGCTGATGCCGAGCTTGCGCAGTTGTGCTAGCCGCTCGGCGGCGCGTTCGCAGTTCTTCATCACCACGCTTTCCGTGAGCTCGACTTCCAGAGCGCTCGGAGGCAATCCGTTCTGTGCCAGAGCCTGCGAAATGGTTTCCATCCAATCCTGACGCTCGAACTGCACGGTGGAGACGTTTACCGCCATGCGTAACCTCTGATAGCCCGCGCGCCGCCATGTCGCCAGCTGTTGGCAGGCCTCATCAAGCACCCATTTGCCGATCGGAACAATCAAACCAGTTTCTTCTGCAATGGGTATGAATCGGTCGGGCGCGATCGTGCCCCTCTCGGGATGTTGCCATCGCAGCAAAGCTTCGAAGCCAACCAGTTCGCCGTCGGCGAGAAACTGGGGCTGATACTCCAGCCGGAATTGTCCTTTCTCCAGCGCTTGGCGCAGATCACCCATTAATTCCAGGCGCTCGCGCAGATGGGCGTTTATCTCTGGGGTGAATATCTGGAGTCCATTTTTCCCGTTGAACTTGGCGTGATACATCGCCGTGTCAGCATGCTGTTGAAGCACTTCCGGTTCGACACCATGTTCCGGATAACAGCTGATGCCGATGCTTGCACTGACGTGGCAGTCGCGCTCAGCGATGTGAATTGGTTTGCGCAATAAATCAAGGTAAGTCTGCGCAATTCTGATTGCATCATTTGAGTTCCGCAGGTCGCTCACTACCAGGCAGAACTCATCTCCACCAATCCGGGCCAGAGTGTCGGCCTGGCGTGTAATGGATCGTAGTCGTCTCGATACCTCAATCAGCACTTGGTCGCCGGCCTGATGGCCGAAAGTGTCATTTACGTATTTGAATCCGTCCAGATCGAGCAGCAGCACGGCAATCTGTGCGCTGTGGCGGTTGGCGTAAGCGACCGCTTGCTGTAGACGGTCTTCGAGCAGGAATCTGTTCGGCAGCCCGGTCAGTGCATCGTGCTGCGCCTGATAGGACAGCCTGTCGGTCAGGCGGCGATGTTCGATGGCAATGGATGCCATCCCCCGCGCCATGTTTAGCCGATCGCGGTCTTGTGGAGTAACCTGCTTGAAGTCGCGGAAGAATACGACGATTAAGCCGAGCAGCTGGCCGCTAGCGTCCAATACCGGCGCCGACCAGCAGGACCTCAGATTCAGTGCGGCCGCCCATTCTCCGAGTTCCTTGTCCGCGCAATTCGCCGGAAAATCTTCCAAGGAGGCTATCTCCCGATAATCGGAACCGACTCCCAGAGCGAGTGCGATTTCCTCGAGGCGGAAACCCTCAAGGCCAGCGAGCACATCTTTGTTGAAGCTGCTGGCGGCTACGTGACACAACTTTCCCGGCTTTAACAGCAAGGTAGAACATAGAGCGCCCGGAAGTTGATTTTCCAGAATACGAATCAACTGATGAAGGCTGGCTTCAAGAGGCAAGTTCTGGGTGATGGACTCCAGAAAGTTGCGCCGCTCCGCTTCCATCTGCTCATTGCGCTTGCGCTCGGTGATGTCGCTGGCGAGCAGCAAACCTGCCGGCTTGCTTGCCCACGTGATCGAGCGCAACGAGAGTTCAACCTCGAAGGCGGATCCATCTTTCCGCCGATGTTGAGCTTGGCTAGGGACACCAGACTTGGCTGTCTCCAGTAGACTTCCGAGAGCCTCCGCTGGGTGCAAGTCCGTGATCTTCATTACGAGGAATTCCTCGGTGGAGTGTCCGTATTTCCCTACTGCCGCCTGATTAACTGCCAGGAAGTGCTGCGTGTGCAGATCAAAAACAAGAGTGGGATGTGGATTGCTCTCAAACAGCAGTTGATAGCGCTGCTCGCTGAGTGCAAGTTCTCGTGCCTGCGCCGAGAAGCGCCGATCAATGAGCGAAGTCAGGAGCCCCCCCGCCGAGAATTACAAGAGTTACCAAGATTACGGCCGCATTCGCGAGATCCGATATATCAACGGCGTTCGTGAAGTCGGGCGGGATAGTCATCGGCATGTAGCTGACCGACGCCATCCCTGTGTAGTGCATGACGGGAATTGCCAGTCCCATAATCACCGCGATGCCGAATTTCAGCACCCGGCCCTGGTTTTCGTCGCGAGAATAAGACGTGAGCCAGAGCGCAGCCAGAGAAATGACCACTGCCAGCAAAACCGACAACCACCACAGTCCAGGATTGTAGTGGTGCATGGCCGCCAGCCGCATTGCTGCCATGCCGGTGTAGTGCATGGTGGCGATGCCAGTACCCATCAGGAGACTGCCGCCGATTACGTGCAGCGTCGTCATGCGCGGGCGGCTCACTACGTACAGGGCGATAAAAGAGGCGAAGATCGCGGCCAGCAGTGACAGTATGACCGTCGGCACATGATAGTAGACGGGCATGGGAAGCCGGTACGCCAACATACCCGTGTAGTGCATGGACCAAATACCGGTGCCCATGACCGTTGCGCCGCCGATCAACCAGGCCACACGGGCGAAGCCCCGCGTCGCAGTGACCCGTCCGACAAGGTCAAGCGCAACATAGGAAGCAAAAATGGCAATAATAACCGACAGCCCCACAAGCCGGTAGTCATACGTCGCGTGGATGGCGACTAGGGTATTCATTTATGGTGGCCGCACAGTACCTGGGCGGAGAAACTTTAGTCTGCTCGCGGGTGGGGAATTGCCACAAGTTACTCTGGTAATTCGAAATTGCTTAAATGGGTCTGTGCTTGTTTTGGGCGTCGCATCCATTACCCGTCCCAACACAAGGTGGACAGTCGCCAGTAGGGTTATTCGATGGCAGATGCGGGTGGACTAGTTACATTGATTCGGCAGGCCAGCATCCGCTAGGACAGTCTGCCTTGGGACTTTCATCCTTGCCTGAGCCGCACGATTGACTCGCACTGGCCCGGAGGGATGGTTGGACGCCACGAAGCTTACTAGGACGTCCCAAGAAAAGCTGTGACCACCGACCTCGTCGTCCCCTCCTTTACAAAAAAGAGGCTGTTACGAAACTCGGAGTTTTTGTTGCAGGTTGCATTCAACTCCGAATCCAAGCGCAATATCTTGTGGTTCGAAGCGGACGGTTTTGAGTTTCGTAACAGCCTCAAAAAAAACGTAAAGGTGGGCCAGCCGCCAGCAACCCATAGGTGGGTAGCCCCTGTAATATTCGCAGATGGTAAGCGGGAATTGCACACGAGGACTTGAACAAGCGCAAGCTATTGGGGAATCTCGCCATTCCAATCCGTCTTAATCGGGTCGAACTTTTGAGCGTCTGGATTCACGGTAGTATTCTGGCCGTGCGACACTTTCCAAATGCCCTGGCGCTTTACAACTACGAACGTATCCAATTGACTGCCAGCGGGAGTTTCCTTGTGCCCGTGCCCCTCGGGTAGCATCATTTCACCGCTGCCAGTCTGTATGGCCACCACGATGGCCACATCCGGTGTAACCGAACGGATGGTTATTTCGTCAAAATGGATTTGTTCCCTTTTGAACATCTCCCGGTGAAAGATACCAAGCGCCTTGACTATATTGGCTCTCCCTTGCCAACGCGTTCCCACAACGTTAATCAACTCCGCATCTTCCGTGAAAACATCCCCCATCGCCTTCATGTCGTGGTGGTTCCACGCTTCTTCAAACGCAATGACAGCGGTCCGAATGGCTTGCTCATCGGAAGTGTTGGTTGCGTGTGCATTCGCAGCAGTTACTAATAACAGTCCCACAAAACCAAAACGAATAAGACGATTGACTAGCGCCATTAGGTATCCTTCGTGGAATCGAGGGCTTTCGCCAGTTCGCCCTAACGAATCGGAGAAATTGTAACTCATCCTGAGAAACATCTCTGAATGGTGGCGGCTGTGATCCTGGCGTCGCACACCTTGGGGTAAATGGGGGGACAGACGGGACGTTTCCCCAACTATTACTTACGCAAAATGACGGACGGGTGGCTGTGATCTTTCAACACGTTGTCCATTCGACCAAAACCGGAGAAGCTGATTGTGCTGAGCAATCTACTTCCGAGGAGAGATCGAATGGACATC
>Ga0208849_1000052_pt1 | contig 112536 bp, 114 predicted proteins | sample NGESurdeep072012_10_FD_184470 | JGI IMG/M metagenome (GOLD analysis project Ga0208849, IMG submission 184470) | Arctic peat soil microbial communities from Barrow, Alaska - NGEE Surface sample 53-3 deep-072012 (SPAdes) | ecosystem: Environmental > Terrestrial > Soil > Wetlands > Peat ... | reverse complement strand
ATGCTTTCAGTAAGCTATTGAGCAATATAGGTCAGAGAGGTTAATGGAGCGGGCGAAGGGATTCGAACCCTCGACCCCAACCTTGGCAAGGTTGTGCTCTACCCCTGAGCTACACCCGCATCCGAGAAGGGTATGCCGACCACCTCGGGGAGGCGGTCGACCGCAGAGCTATGCCAAAGAGCGCCAGGCTTTGCAACCGTCGCCCGCTGGCATCGGCCCCATCTGGACTTATCGGCCCTGATTCTGGCCGATCGGCGGGGCGGATTTTTTGCGCTGACGCATGACCTTATCCGAAAACCGGGTACCACTTTTCGGGATCATGCTCTAAAAGCCGGCGATGCCCGCCACGCCGGACGAGCTGTTCGCTTATCTAAATACGCTCGGTATCCCGCACAGGACGGTGACCCACCCGGCGGTGTTCCGGGTCCACGAATCGCGGGAGCTGCGCGGCCAGATCCTGGGCGCCCACACCAAGAACCTGTTCCTGCGCGATAAGAAGGGGGCGGTGTACCTCGTGGTGGCGCTGGAAGACGCCGCGATCGAGCTCAAATCGCTGCACCGGCTCCTTGGCGCGTCCGGCCGCTTCTCGTTCGGCGCGGCCGAACTGATGCGCGAACTGATTGGGGTCGAACCTGGCTCGGTGACGCCGTTTGCCGCCATCAATGACAAGGATTTGCGCGTGACCGTGGTGCTCGACGCCGCCATGATGGCACATGCGGTGCTCAACTTTCACCCGCTGACCAATACCGGGACGACGACGATTGCGCGGGACGACCTGGCGAGGTTCCTGGAGGCGACCGGGCATAGGCCGCGAATCGAGCCCGTATCCGGGACCGACGGGACCGGCTAAAACCGCGATTGCATTCACCCCGTTACTTCCCACTTAATCAGGCGATCAGGGGGATAACCCGGTCGCCGGCCCCAAAACACAAGGCACATCAAGGCCCATGTTGGAGACAGCTCAACCCGCCGCCGCGGCAGACGCGTTGGTCAAGGACGCGACGACGCAAAGCTTCGTCAAGGACGTCATCGAAGAATCCAAGCGCCAGCCGGTGCTGGTCGATTTCTGGGCGCCATGGTGCGGCCCGTGCAAGCAGCTCACCCCGGTGCTGGAGAAGGCCGTCAAGGCGGCCAAGGGCAAGGTCAAGCTCGTCAAGATGAACATCGACGAGCATCCGACGATTCCCGGTCAGATGGGCATCCAGTCGATCCCGGCCGTGATCGCCTTCGCCAACGGCCAGCCGGCCGACGGCTTCATGGGGGCGCTGCCGGAAAGCCAAGTGGTGGCGTTCCTGGAGCGCCTGACCAAGGACCGCATCGGCGGCGAAGCGCAGGATCTGTTGAAGACCGCCGACGCCGCGCTGGCCGATGGCGACGCCGCCGGCGCGGCTGACCTCTATGCGCAGATCCTTGCCGAGGATAACGCCAACGTGCCGGCGCTCGCCGGGCTGGCGCGCTCCTATGTGGAAACCGGCGCGTTCGATCAGGCGCGCCAGACGCTCGACATGGTGCCGGAGAATAAGCGTAACGAAACCGCAGTCGCGGCCGCGCGCGCGGCACTTGAACTCGCCGAACAGGCCAAGACGCTCGGCCCCGTTTCCGAGCTGGAGCAGAAGGTCGCAGCCAATCCGCTCGACCATCAGGCGCGGTTCGATCTTGCGCTCGCGCTCAACGGCCATAACCGCCGCATGGAAGCGCTCGAAAACCTGATCGCCATCGTCAAGCGCGACCGCAAATGGAACGATGACGGCGCGCGTAAGCAGCTCGTCCAGTTTTTCGATGCCTGGGGACCGACCGACGAGGCCACCGTGGAAGGCCGCAGGCGGCTGTCCTCGATCTTGTTTTCTTAGGGTAGTGTGTCCATTCCGTCATCCTGAGGTGCGCGCGCCGAAGGCGCACCCCGAAGGATGCCGGCTCCAATGTACGGGCCGTCGCCCTTCGAGGCTCTCGCCGATCAAATCGGGGATTGCACCTCAGGGTGACGGGAACGGCGGTTCGAGTACCAAACATGCCGATGAACACCGTCTATCGCGGACCCGAGGCGCTGCCGGATGAGATTCCGGTGTTTCCGCTGCCGGGCGCCTTGCTGCTGCCGCGGGGGCAGATGCCGCTCAATATCTTCGAACCGCGCTATCTGGCGATGATCGAAGACGCACTCAAATCCGGGCAGCGCCTGATCGGCATGATCCAGCCCGATCCGGCGCATCCGGGGAGCAACAAGGACAAGCCGCACTTGTTCCGCGTCGGCTGCGTCGGCAAGATCACCCAGTTCGCCGAGAGCGGCGACGGCCGCTATCTGATTCAGCTCACCGGCGTTGCGCGCTTTCGCGTCGAGGCGGAGCTCGCCGTCACCACACTCTATCGGCGCTGCAAGGTGACCTACCAGCCCTTCGTCGACGACTTCACCGCGCGCAAGGGCGAAGACGAAGTCGATCGCAAGGCGCTGTTGCGCACGCTGTCCGAGTTTCTCAAGGCCAATAAGCTGAAAGCCGACTGGGAAGGCATCGAGAACGCGCCCAACGAGGCGCTGGTCAACGCGCTCGCCATGATGTCGCCCTACGACACCGCCGAGAAGCAGGCGCTCCTCGAAGCGCCGGACCTGAAAACCCGCGCAGAAATTTTGATCGCCGTCACCGAGTTCGAACTCGCCAAGAGCAAGACGCCGGGGGAGACACCGCTGCAATGACCGTCGTAGTCTAAGTTCCCCAATTGCGGAGCCTCAAATGTCCATGTCCGACCGTCCCGCCGATACCGTCGATCCAAAGCTTCTGGAAATCCTGGTCTGTCCGGTGACCAAGTGCCCGCTCGAATATAACGCCGAGAAGCAGGAACTGATTTCGCGCGCCGCCAAGCTTGCCTACCCGATCCGCGACGGCATTCCGATTATGCTGCCGGAGGAAGCGCGCCGCATCGAGTGACGGACGGAGCGTGTGGACGCCGATTTCATCCGCGACCTGTTTGCAGCCTTCGGCCCCGTGACAGTGCGGCGCATGTTCAGTGGCGCCGGAATATTCGCCGACAGCCTGATGTTCGGCCTGATCGTCCGCGACGTGATCTATCTGAAAGCCGACGACATCAGCACCGCGGATTTCGAGCGCGAGGGCTGCGGCCCGTTCACCTACACGCGCGGCAAGAAATCCGGCCGGCCGAGCGAGCACGCCCTGCCCTATTGGCGCCTGCCTGAGCGGCTCTACGACGATCCCGACGAACTTGCGGTGTGGGCCAGGCAGGCCTTCGCGGCCGCTGAACGGAAGAAATTTGCGCCGCGCCGTCCGACAAAGCGGAAGCGGTCCGCAAAAACGAAATAACATCAGAGCATTTTCCGGAAAAGTGGCCACCGGTTTTCCGAAGAAAATGCGACCAAATCTATAAAACTAGAGCGCTTCCCGATTCAGCGTAATCGGGAAGCGCTCTAGACCGAACGAATGCCGCTACAACGGCACGTCGGCCTCACCATCGCGCCTGAAGGCGAGGCTCGCCTCTTCCAGGTCGAGTTCGCGCTCGATACGCCGGCGCGCCTCATCGGTGATCTCGCCCTCCTGCAAGAGCCGATAGATGTATTCGCGCTCGGCTGCGATCAGCTCCGCGCGCAACTCCGCCGCTACGGCTACGGACTCCCGACTGCTTGCGTCTGTCGGCAATTGCCCGGCGCGATGGTCGTGCCGCGCGCGCAGGATCGTCAGCACGTCGGCTGGTATTTCGCCGTCGGCGGCAAGCCGGTCGACGCGGCCCTGCCCCACGTTCAATGCCTCGATACGCGCCGTAAGCTCGGCTTCGCGCTCGCGGCGGCGCTCGTCTTCGGCGTCGTGCGGCAAGGCGAGCCAGCGCACCACGCCCGGCAGCATGAGGCCCTGGCCGATCAGCGTGACCACGATGACGCCGAAAGTGACGAACAGGATGAAATCGCGCCCCGGAAACGGTTCGCCCGAGAGTGTGACGAACGGCAGCGCCAGCGCCGCCGCGAGCGAAACCACGCCGCGCACGCCGACGAACGCCAGAATAAACGCCCATTGCCAGGGCGGAGCAGGATCGCGCCGGCGCAACGATCGACTCATCCACCGCGGCAGGTAGATCGCCGGATAGACCCAGACGAACCGCGCGACGACAACCACGGCGACGGTAATCAGCAAGCCCAGAGAAAGTTCGCGCAGCGAGACCGCATTGGTCCGGTCGATCAGGTCCCGCGTCTCCATGCCGGTCACGAGAAAAATGAAACCCTCAAGGTAATAGATGATCAGGTCCCAGAAGAAGATTCCCTGCAGCCGTGTCGCTGCGGGAATGAGCAGCGGTCCGTTCCAGCTCACGAACAGGCCCGCCGCCACCGTCGCGAGCACACCCGATCCACCGAGATTCGCCGGAACAAGAAAGGCGATGTAGGGCGTCATCAGCGACAGGGTGATCTCCACGCGCGGATCGCGCGCCCAGCGGCGCAGCCGCAGGCTGACCCAGCCGATGCCGACGCCGAAGGCGATTTCACCGACGACGATCAGGGCGAACTCGCCGGCTGCCCGCGGCAGCGAGAACAGGCCGGTTGCGACTGCGGCAACCGCAAAGCGGTAGAGGACCAAAGCGGTGGCATCGTTGGCGAGACCTTCGGCGTCGAGCACGACGAGCAGCCGGCGCGGCAAGCCAAGCCGGCGGACGATGGCGAGCGGGGCGACCGAGTCGGTTGGCGCCACGATGGCGCCAAGCACGAAGCCGAGCGCCCAACTCATGCGGAGCGCGAAATGCGCCGCCGCCGCGACCGCGGCGCTGGTGAAAACCACGCAGCCGAATGCCAACAGCGTGATCGAGCGCAGGTTGAAGCGAAATTCGCGCCAGCTCATGGCGACACCGGCCGAATAGATCAGTGGCGGCAGGATGCCGTAGAGCACGAGTTCCGGGGCCAGCACGATCCGCGGCAGACCGGGAAGGACGGCAAGCGCAACGCCGGCAACCACGAGCAGAATCGACGGCGCGGTGCGAAGCCGCCGCGCCAGCACGGCCACGACCACCAGCACGGCCAGAAGCAGCAGAATGGTTTCAATCGTCGCCGTCATCGATCGACAAGTCAGGTGGCCAAGTCAGGTGGTCAAGTCAGGTGGCCAAGGACGCGGAACCCGCCGTCCCACGCTCGCCGCTTCTATGCTATTCTCTCCATGCATCATGATGAAGCGCGAGACTTTCACTATCGCCGATATCTACGTGCCGACCAAGCGGCGCGCCACGCTTGAGCAGAAGCGCGTCGATGAAATCGCCGCCAGCATGCTCGATACCGGCCAGCAGACGCCGATCCTGGTGCGACCCGACGGGGAGCGCTTCGTGCTGATCGAGGGCCTGCACCGGCTTGAGGCCGCCAAGGCGCTCGGCGAAAAAACCATTTTCGGCTACCGCGTCGACGCCCGCAAGCACTGAGCTCGCCGGCGTCCTGTCGTTGTGCCGCTACCATTCACCTTGGCCGGCAAGCCTGCTCGGGCAAGCCTGATCTCGGACTTCGCCAACGCTCAATCCTGGGCTACGCTTGCTTGCTGATCCGCGCTAGCTTAGGGCTGCGCCCGTGGACGGCACGCGGGATGAGCCCGACGACATCAGGAAAGAAGATGGCCACGGACACCAAGAAAACCAAAACCGACACCGCTAAAAAAATCGACACGGCCGCCAAGGTCAAGGACACAGCAGTCAAAGAAGCACCCACCCCCGAGGCGGCCAAAGAAGTCTCCACCCCTAAAGGCGGCGAGACAACTGCCGGCGAGACAACCGACGGTAAAACAACCGGCGGCGAGACAACCGGCGCGGCCCCCTCCAACTATAGTCGGGGCGAAGGCCAAAAGCCTGTCACCGCGGCGTACAAGGAAAACTGGAACGTGATCTTTGGCAAGAAGGACAAGAAGAGCGTTACGAGGAAGAAGCGATAGCAGGGTGGAACTAGCCAAACGGCGCGCATTGTAAATTCGCCGCTTGCCTGGCGCCAGCAACGATCGCGATGAGCTTGTGGCGCCGCGCTATTTGATCTCGCGCTGGCCTTGCCCATCGGGCGGCGCGATGAAGGCGCGCTCCTTGGGAAACTTGGCCAGAACCGTTTCGGGGATGCCGAAATGATCGGCCAAGAGATAGCCGGGATTGCTGGCAACCCATTGCGACAGGTCGATGGCCTGGTAGTCGCCGGTGTTCAGCCCAATCAAAATCCGCCCTCGCGTCGTGCCGATGTTCTCGATCGAATGCCCGTAGCCCTGCGGGATGTAGGCGACGTCGCCCTTGCCCAAAGTCTCGACCCGGTAGCGGCCGTACGAACCGAACAGCGTGACGTGAAAATCGCCCGCAATGATGTATTGCCATTCATCGGCGTTCGGATGCCAGTGCAGTTCGCGCAGACCGCCCGGCTCAAGATCGAGAACGACACCCGTCATGGTCTGCGAAATCGGGAAGCGGCTGGCGCCGACACGCCACTCGCGCCCGAACTTGTGAACCGAATGCGGCTCTTGCGCGAGCAAGCGATAGCGGTGCGTGACCTGCGGCGATTTCAGACCGCCTTGCAGCGGCGCCGCGGTCTCCGGAGGAATCCGCCCGCGCGCGAAATAGACCTCTTGCGACGGAATGCCGTCAAAGGTCGTTTCGGGTCGTCCGAAATTCTTTGCCAGCAGCGCTTTCGACGCGTGGCCCAGCCAGTCGGTGATGCTGAACGTGCCGAACTCGGAAAAATAGCCGTTGTCGAAAATCAGAATGAAATGGCACGGCGCATCGCCGAGACATGATAGCGCATGCGGATGACCGCGCGGAAAGTACCAGACGTCGCCCGGATCGAAATCGTTGATTTCCGAGTTACCGGACGGATCGAGCACCGTGGTACGCACGCGGCCTTCCAGCACGAAGGCCCATTCGGCGGCGGTCGCGTGCCAATGCAGTTCGCGCGTGACGCCCGGCTCAAGCCGCATCGACACCCCGGCAATACCCTTGGAGATCGGCAGCTGGGTGACGGTCGCTTCTTTGCCGAAGCTGCCGTCCATGACCTTGCCCGTGGATTGCTCCAGGGCGAACTTGAAGGTCGGCAGTTCGGGACCAGACAAGAGCGAGTCCGGCACGTTAGTCTTGAACGGGAAGTCGGGGACGTTGCCGGTTTGCGCCATGGCTTGGCACCTATGCTGACGTCAGTCTCGTCATTCCGGGACGCGACCGCAAGCCGCGAGCCCGCAATTCATAGCCTCAGTTTGCGGCCCCTCACAAAAAACTCTGCGGGTCGACATCGATCTCGAGCTTGATCGAACCCTTTGGCTTCGGACCGGCGGCGAGCCAGTCGCGCAAATAGGCCGAGAGATCGAAAGCGCGCGGCGATTTGACCAGCAAACGCAGACGGTGGCGGCTGCGCACCAAGGCGAGCGGCGCTTCGGCGGGGCCGAGCACGCGTACGTCGTTGCCCATTGCATCACCCGCCGCACCCTCGACCTTCGGCGCAGCGCGGGCGAGCGCTCGCGCGTAAGCCTCGGCCTCGTGCTTGTCCTCTCCTGAAACAACGAGGCTCGCGAGCCTTCCGAACGGTGGGTACTGCGTCTTCTCGCGCACCGCGATTTCGGCGTCGTAGAACGCCTCGCGGTCCTGCGCGATCAACGCGCGCAACACAGGATGCTCAGGCTGATGCGTTTGCAGATAACCGTGACCGGCGCCGGTTTCACGGCCGGCCCGGCCGATCACCTGATGCAGGAGCTGAAAGGTGCGCTCGGCGGCGCGCGGATCGCCGTTGGCGAGGCCCAAATCGGCGTCGATGACGCCGACCAGGTTGAGCATCGGAAAATGGTGGCCTTTGGCGACAAGCTGCGTGCCGATGACGATGTCGAAACGCCCGGCGGCGACATCGGCGAATTCCTCGCGCATGCGCTCGACCGAGGCGATGAGGTCGGACGACAGCACCAGCACGCGCGCGCCGGGAAACAGTTCGCGCACCTCCTCTTCGAGCCGCTCGACGCCCGGACCGATCGGCACGAATGAATTGACCGCCTGGCATTGCGGGCAATTCGCCGGATGCGGCATGGCGTAGCCGCAATGGTGGCAGACGAGCTGGCGGCGGAAGCGATGATCGACCAGCCAGGCGTCACAGTTCGGACACGAGAAACGGAAGCCGCAGGCGCGGCACAAAGTCAGCGGCGCGTAGCCGCGGCGATTGAGAAACAATAAAGCCTGCTCGTTGCGCTCCAGCGACGTTTTCACGGCGCCGGCCAGCACCGGCGAAATGAAATGCCGCGGCGGCGGCGGCGCAATGCGCAGATCGATCGTCTCGATCGACGGCAGGCGCGCGCCGCCGAAGCGCTCCGGCAGCGCGAGCCGCGCGTAGCGGCCGCGCCGCGCATTGACTTCGGTCTCGACCGACGGCGTCGCCGAGGACAGCAACACCGGGATGCGCGCGATGTGGCCGCGGACCACCGCCATGTCGCGGGCGTGATAGCGCACGCCGTCTTCCTGCTTGTAGGCCGGGTCGTGCTCCTCATCCACAATGATCAGCCCGAGATCGGCGTAGGGCAGAAACAGCGCCGAGCGCGCGCCGACCACGACCGAGACTTCGCCGTCGGCGACCGCCCGCCAGGTGCGCGCGCGGCGACGCGGCGTCAGTTGCGAATGCCACTCCGCCGGTTTGTGGCCGAAGCGCGCGGCGAAGCGGTCCAAAAACTGCGCGGTGAGTGCGATCTCCGGCATCAGGATCAAGCTCTGCCGGCCGCTGCGAATAGCGTCCGCCACCGCTTCGAAATAAACTTCGGTCTTGCCGGAGCCGGTGACGCCGTCGAGCAGCGTCACCGAATAGCCGCCCTTGGCGAGGGTTGCTTTCAGATCGTCGGCGGCCGCGCGCTGCGCCGGCGAAAAATCCGTCTGCGCAAAGTCCGGATCGGGTTTCTCCGCTACCGGCTCCGGCGGCAGTACCACGGTTTCAAGCGCGCCCTCATCGATCAGACCGTCGACGACACCCGCGGACACGCCCGCCTCGCGGGCCGCCTCGCTCTTGCCGCGCACCATACCGTCGGCGAGGAGTTCGAGGACGCGGCGGCGCGGCGTGGTCAGGCGCTGCGGCGGGGGGCCCGCAAGCCGCACGCCGGTGCGCTCGCGTTCGGCGCCGAGATGCTCGCCCATGCGTAGGCACATGCGCAGCACCATACCGCGGGAGCTCAGCGTGTAGTTCGACACCCAATCAACGAAGCTGCGTAGTTCGGGACGCAGCGGCGGCACATCGATCTTCTCTTCGATGTCCTTCAGCCGGTTATCGAGCCGCGGGTTGGGCTTTGGGTTCTCCGCCCACACCACCGCGGTCGCCTCGCGCGCGCCAAGCGGTACCGACACGACATCGCCAAGCGCGACCGCAAGCGCCTCCGGCACCCGATAAGAGTACGGTTTATCGAGTGCGACCGGGACGAGGACATCGACGACGCGGCGGGGCATGGTGTGATTCTGGGCCGATTCCGGCAGGTTAAGAAAGGGCAAAGAAGCAGGGGGTTACGTTTCCCGCAGACCCGGGACCGTCAGAATCTCGGAGCCCGCTACAATCCCGGATCAGCGGTGCACCACTTCGGGCTGCACCGCATCCGGGAAACAGTGAATATAGGCGCGAAATGGAATCGATCGCTCCCAGGGTCGCCGCCGAGATCGAGAGCTGGCTTAGCTATATCGGCGCGGAGCGGCGCATGTCGCCGAAGACCGTCGAGGCTTACCGGCGCGACGTGCTGCAATTTCTGAGCTTTCTTGCCGAACATCTCGGCGGCGCGCCGTCGTTGCGCGACCTTGCGGCGCTGACGCCCGCCGACGTCCGCGCTTTTCTGGCGTCGCGGCGCGCGGTCGGCATCGGCAGCCGCTCGCTGATGCGCACGCTGGCCGGCACGCGCGCCTTCGCCCGCTTTCTCGAGCGTAACGGCAAAGGCCAGGTCGGTGCGCTTGCGGCGGTGCGCGCGCCGAAGATCGGAAAGACCTTGCCGCGGCCGCTGCCCGCGGCAGACGCCAAGCGCATGGCTGATCCCGATCTGCCGGCCGGCGACAACCGCGAACCGTGGATACACGCGCGCGACGCCGCGGTGCTCGGCCTGCTCTATGGCGCGGGCCTGCGCATTTCCGAAGCGCTGGGCCTGAAGGGCGGCGACGCCGGCGCGGCTGACGCCATCACCGTCATGGGCAAAGGCCGCAAGCAGCGCATGGTCCCGATGCTGCCGCAGGTGCAGAAGCTCATTGCCGATTACATCGCGCTGTGCCCCTACGCTTTGCCGGATGACGGGCCGCTGTTCGTCGGCACCAAGGGCGGCCCGCTGTCGCCGCGTGTCGTGCAGCTTGCGATGGCGCGGCTGCGCGGGGTGCTCGGTTTACCCGAGACGGCGACGCCGCACGCGCTGCGCCACTCATTTGCCACGCATCTGCTCGCTCGCGGCGGCGACCTGCGCTCGATCCAGGAGTTGCTCGGTCACGCCTCGCTGTCGACCACGCAAATCTACACCCAGGTCGACGCCGAACGCCTGATCGAAGCCTATCGCAGCGCCCACCCGCGCGCATGACTCACTTTCGTGCTATCGGCATGTTGCTAAACTCTCTCCCATTGCGGGAGAGAGTTGATGACGAGGAGGGGCGACAAACATGTCGGAAACAACGGAACACATGGAACATGCGCAGCATGCCGAGAACAAAAAGATCGCATTGTTGATCGCGATCCTAGCGCTATTTCTTTCGTTCTCAGAAACGCTGGGCAAGAGCGCGCAGACCGAAGCCATCGACGCCAACGTCAAATCTTCGGATTCCTGGAATTTTTTCCAGGCCAAGGACATTCGCAAAACCACGCTGCTCACCGCCGCCGAGCAAACCAAACTGCTCGGCGCCACCCTGACCGATCCCGCCGCCAAGGCCGCGATCGACAAACAGATCGATACCTGGCGCAAGACCGCGGCGCGCTACGAGACTGATCCGAAGAGCGGCACCGGACGCAAGGAACTTGCCGAGCAGGCCAAGGAGCAGGAGAAAGACCGCGATCTCGCGATGGCGAAATACCATCACTATGAGATCGCCTCGGGCGCGTTTCAGGTGGGCATCGTGCTCGCCTCCGCGACGGTCATCACCGGCATAGTGGCACTCGCCTGGATCGCCGGCGCGCTCGGCGTCATTGGGCTGGCGCTGCTCGCTCTCGGCCTGTTCGCGCCTTACGCCGTGGCGCTGGTATAGCACCGCCCCTCACACCGAAGGCGGCGGCAGTGCGGCCTGCATGCAGGCCGCACGCAGCGTGTTGACCAGAAGGCACACGATCGTCACCGGTCCGACGCCGCCCGGCACCGGCGTGATAGCGCCCGCGACCTCGACCGCCTCGGCGAAATTGACGTCGCCGACGATGCGGGATTTGCCGCCGTCGCTGATGCGGTTGATGCCGACGTCGACGACGGTGGCGCCCGGCCTGATCCAGTCGCCGCGAATGAATTGCGCGCAGCCGATGGCGACGCACAACAGCTCGGCGCGCCGGCACAACTCGGGCAGAAGCCGCGTCTTGGTATGCGCGATCGTGATGGTCGCGTTCTCGGCAAGCAGAATTTGCGCCAGCGGATTGCCGACGATGTGCGAGCGGCCAATCACCAAAGCGTCCATTCCGGCGATCGAGGCATGCACGCTCTTGATCAGCTTGAGGCAGGCAACCGGCGTGCACGGCACCAGCGCAGGCAAGCCGGTCATCAGCCGTCCGGCATTGATCGGGTGAAAGCCGTCGACATCCTTGTCCGGATCGATGCTGGCGAAGATGCGCGCCGGATTGATCTGCGGCGGCAGCGGCAATTGCACTAGAATACCGCTCACGGCGGCGTCGGCATTGAGTTTGGCGATGAGGCCAAGCAGTTCGGCCTCGCTGGTCGACGACGGCAGCGGATAATCGAACGGCCGCATGCCGACTTCGACCAGCGAGCGCGATTTGCTCCCCACATAGGTCTTGCTCGCCGGGTCGTCGCCGACGAGCACAACGGCGAGCCCCGGCTGCAGGCCGTGCGCGGCTTTGAGGCGGCGCACCTCCTCCGCCACGGCGGCGCGCAGGTCAGCCGCGATGGCCTTGCCGTCGATGATCTTTGCGCTCATCCGTCGCCTTCGCGTCGCCATTCACCAACCGCACCAACGTCGCGGCGAGACTTGCCGCGTCACCGGCGATTCGCACTCGTTTGACCCGTGCTGTCGCTCCCGCCGCGAGCATTACGTGGCGTGGTGCGACGCCCAATAGGCCGGCGAGCAACCGGCACAACGCCGCGTTGGCTTCGCCCTCAAACGGCGCGGCGCGCACCCGCGCCTTGAGCACCGTTCGCCCATCGGCGCGCCGCTCGATGCCTTCGATAGCATCTCTCCCGCCGCGGGGCGTGAGCCGCACGTCGACCAGTATGCCGTCCGGCGCCCGTGTCCACGGTTCGCTCCCCGCGGCCGTCAGCACAAGACAGGCTCAAACATGAGGTCGCTTCCGTAGGTGCGAAAATGACGGCAAAGAACGAATTAGCCCATGCCCACTACGTTATCCCTGGAGAAGCCAGTGAACGAGCTGCTGGAGGAATAAGAGTCCAATAATCAGGATCACCGGCGAGATATCGATGCCGCCCAGATTGGGCATGATCGAGCGGATCGGGCGCAGCGCGGGCTCGGTCACGTGATAAAAAAAGTTCGCCACAGAGGCGACGAAGTTATTGCGCGTATTGACCACATTGAAGGCGATCAGCCACGACAAAATTGCGGCCGCGATCAGGATCCAGATGTAAAGCTGGATCACCGTATCAAAGAGCCAAAGAAAAGGATTTTCCATCGCAATCTCCGCGCTGCCGCCGCTGCGGCGCGACAGACGAATAGCCGCTTGCGCGGCTGCCGAAAAGGGGGCGTCGAAACCCCTATCCCGTTCTGCCGCGGTGTCCGGCAATGCGCCCCGGCCGCATCCTTGACAGGCCCGATGGCGGACCCTAAATGGCCCGCACTCGCCAAAAGCCGGGATAGCCATGCGGTCGGCCGCCTAGCCGGCAACCCGTGGACCCGGCTTGAAGCCACGGCGGGGCCGTAGCTCAGTTGGGAGAGCGCCGCAATCGCACTGCGGAGGTCAGGGGTTCAAATCCCCTCGGCTCCACCAGCCTTCGCAAGCGGAGCGCCGCGAAGGCTGTCGAGCCGTAGCCCATCTCGGGCGAAGGCGGACCCCTCCGCTTGCTACGGCTCGGCAAGCCAGCCAAAAGAAGCCAGCCAACCTGAAAGGGCGGTCAAGCTTTCACGCGATGGACGACCCTTCTCCGGCGACGAGCCTCCTCCACCATCGCGCATTCATGCGCTTCGTCTATGTGCGCATTGCCGGCTCGGTGGCGTGGCAGATGCAGGCGGTCGCGATCGGCTGGCAGATGTATGAGCTGACTGGCAGCTCGTTTGAGCTCGGGCTGATTGGGCTGGTGCAGTTCATCCCGGCTGTCGGCCTGTTTGTGCCGACCGGCCACGCGGCCGACCGGTATGATCGGCGGTGGGTGAGCGCAACCTCACAGTCGCTCGAGGCGATCGCCGTCGCGGTTCTGACGGTAGCATTGGTGGGTGGCCGGCTGACGCCGGCGCTCTTGCTGGCAATGGCATTCGTCGTCGCCGTCGGACGCGCCTTTGAACAGCCGAGCCAGCAATCGGTGCTGCCCAATATCGTGCCGGCACCGCTGCTGCCGCGCGCCATTGCGGCGGCAAACCTTGCGGCGCAGACGGCGTTTGTGGCTGGCCCGGCGCTCGGCGGCGCGCTGCTGGCGGTCAGTCCGAGCCTGACCTTCGCGGGCTGTGCGGTGCTGTGGTTTTCGTCCGCAGCGGTGACGATCGGGATCGCGATGGAGCGCGTCATCGCCAAGCGCGAGCCGATCGAGTTGCGCACCATGTTCAGCGGGCTTGTCTTCATCTGGCAGCACGGCGTGGTGCTGGGCGCCATTACGGTCGACCTGTTTGTTGTGCTCCTAGGCAGCGCCACCGCGTTGCTGCCAATCCTGGCCCACGATGTTTATCAGATCGGTCCGACAGGCTTCGGCGCGTTGCGGTCCGCGCCGGCGGCGGGCGCGATCGTCGCGGCGCTCATCCTCACGCGCCACCCGATTACCCGGCGCGTCGGCCACGCCATGTTTGCGTCGGTGGCGGCGTACGGGATCGGCATCATCCTTCTGGCGCTGTCGCCAAGTTTTGCCCTCGCCGTCGCGGCCCTGATCGTGGTCGGCGCGGCCGACACGATCAGCATGGTGATCCGCCAGACGCTGGTGCAACTCCATACGCCGGACCGGATGCGCGGCCGGGTGTTCGCGGTCAATTCGATGTTCACTTCGACCTCGAACCAGCTCGGCACGTTCCGTGCAGGGACCGCGGCGGCAGCCTTGGGCGCCGTTCCGGCGGTGCTGCTCGGCGGCGTCAGCGCCATCGCGGTGGTGCTGATTTCGGCGGGGGTATTCCGTGACCTGCTGCGCGCCGACAGCTACACGCCGGGCCCGCCGTAACCGCGCAATAACCGCGCAAATGCGCTAGTATCGGCCATCATATTAACGTCCCAATGGGTTGGTTTGGTCGCGCTGTTGAGATCGAGGATTCCAATGCAATCGCTGACTGCTTTCAGGCTTTGGCTGCTCGCGGGTCCGCTTTTAGGGCTGGCCTTAGGGGTTTCCGTGGCGACGGGTCCGGCTTACGCCGCGGCGCCGTGCGGCGGCGATTTTGGCACCTGGCTCAGCGGATTTGAGCAGGAGGCCGCGGCCGCGGGCATCTCGCAGCGGGCGATCCAATCCTCTCTCACGGGCATGACCTACGATCCCACGATCATCGCCCGCGATCACGCCCAGGGCGTGTTCCGCCAGAGCTTTGAGCAATTCTCAGGCCGCATGGTGCCGCCGCGGCTGCCGCGCGGCCGGAAGATGCTGGTGCAATATCGGCCGCTGTTCGAGCGCGTCGAACACCAGTTCGGCGTCCCTGGTCCAGTGCTTGTCGCCATCTGGGGACTGGAAACCTCCTACGGCGCCGACACCGGCAAATTTCCCACCGTTCGCGCGCTGGCGTCGCTGGCCTATGACTGCCGCCGGGCCGACAAATTCCGTGCCGAACTGCTCGATGCGCTCCGCATCGTCGACCGCGGCGACATGGCGGCGGCGCAGATGCGCGGCGCCTGGGCCGGCGAGATCGGACAGACGCAGTTCCTGCCATCGTCCTATCTGAAATACGCCGTCGATTACGACGGCCACGGTCACCGCGATCTGATTCACAGCGTGCCCGACGCGATGGCCTCGACGGCGAATTATCTCAAAGGCTATGGCTGGCAAGCCGGGCAGCCTTGGGGCGAAGGCACTGCTAATTTTCAGGTCCTGCTGCAGTGGAACGCGTCGCAGGTCTACACCAAGACTGTGGCGTATTTCGCCCAGCAGCTGGCGCAGGAACAGCAAGCGCAGTGACGGCGGAGCTTCTCTTCAGCTGGCGAGCCAGCGTTCCAGAAACACGCTGAGCCAGGCGCGCGCGCTGTAATCGTAGACGGCGCGGTCGGCAAAATGCGCCTCGCGCGGCTTGGCGCCCGGCAGCTCCATTCGTTCGTGACCGCGCGTCGTCCAACGGTGCATCATGGCGTGCGTCACGTCCGGATGAAATTGCAGTGCGAACGCGCCGTCATAGCGGATCGCCTGCACTTCGAAAGTATCGCCCTCGGCCAACAATTCGGCGCCGGCCGGCAGATCGAAACCCTCGCGGTGCCACTGATAGACGCATTCCGGCCAGACATTGACGACGGCTAATCCGGCGTCGGTCGGGCGGATCGGGTAATAGCCGATCTCGGCGCGGCCTTCCGGATGGCGAAACACGCGGCCGCCGAGATACCGGGCGCACATCTGCGCGCCGAGGCAGATGCCGAGAAACGGCTTGCACTCCTTGAGCGGCACGCCGATCCATTCGATCTCGCGGCGAATGAAATCGTCCTCGTCGTTGGCGCTCATCGGGCCGCCGAAAATGATGCCGGCCGAGTGCTCGTCCATCGTGTCCGGCAGCGGGTCGCCAAATCGCGGGCGGCGAACGTCGAGCGGATAGCCGAGATTCCGCAGCACGTTGCCGACACGTCCGGGCGTCGAATTCTCCGCGTGCAGGACAATCAGGATCGGCTGGTGCATGAGCTGCGAATCAAGCGGGCCTTCCAGTTGCTATCTAATGCGCGGTTGCCGCAAATTCAAAATCTGCCGGCGCGCCGCATCCCGTAGGCGGCAAGCGGCACCAGCAAGGCGTGCGGCATCAGTGACATGAAAGACACCGCGAGCTTATTGCCAAGACCCGCAACGACGACGCGCTTGCCGCGCACGAGTCCCGCATAGCCGATCTCGGCGACGCGGCGCGCTGGCAGCGCCAGAAGACCGCCCTCCCCGATGCCCCCAGCGCGCAAGCCGGCGCGAACCTGGAAGCCGGTGGCCACCGGCCCCGGGCACAGCGCGGTGACGCGCACGCCGCGAGGTTTTAGCTCCTGGTGCAACGCTTCGCTGAACGACAGCACGTAGGCCTTGCTGGCGTAATACACCGCCATGCCGGGGCCTGGCAGAAAGCCAGCGATCGAGGCGACATTGAGAAGCCCGCCGCGATGCCGCACCAGGCTGTCGGCAAAGGCGAGCGACAGCTCGGTCAGCGCCCGCATATTGAGATCGATCATGGCGAGTTGATCGTCGCGATCGAGCGCTGCGGTGTCGCCGGCGAGCCCGAAGCCGGCATTGTTGACGACGTTATCGGGCTCGACCCCGCTCGCCGTGAGCGCTGCGGCGAGCCGCGCCACCGCATCGCGCTGGACCAGATCGAGCGGCAGCACCAGCGGACGCGCACGTCCCGCGGCCGCGATCGCGCCGGCCAGCGCCTCAAGTTCGGCCTCGCGCCGCGCCGTCAGCACCAGTTCGTGGCCGTGTTCGGCAAAGACATGCGCCAGTTCGGCGCCGATACCGGACGACGCGCCGGTAATGAGCGTTACCGGCCTCATGACTCGGAGCGCGCATCGCCGGCCTTTTCGGCAATGCGCCGGCGCAGATCGACACGTTCACGCGGCGATACGCCCAACAAATCGGCGGCGCGCCACAACAGGTTGTCTTCAAGCTCGTCGCGCTTGCCGTCGGCGTAGACGATCTCCCACATCATCTCGATGATTTTGGCGCGGCCTTCTTCGTCGAGCGTGCGGTTGAGCAGGCGCGTGAAATGGTAAAGGTCGACGGCTTCGTGCTCGGCCGCGGTCGCCTTCTCGATCAGCTCGGCGGTCGCGGCATCGTCGAGATTGAAGCGTTGTTTAATCAGGCCGTACAGCGTGTCGCGCTCGCCTGCCGTGACGTCGCCGTCGATTGCCGCCGTGTGCACCAGCAGTGCCGTTGCGGCGAGCCGGTAATCGTCCTCGCCAAACTGGCTCGGATGCTTGCCCCCGTCGACGATTTCGCCGACGAAATGTTTGAACGCCTCGAACATGCGCGACCTCTGCTGCTCAGTCAGGTGGCATGCCGACTCGGCGAAGTCCAGGGTGACGATAGGCCGCGATAAGCCGCCCCAGAGCGCAACGCCGCGGCGTTGGCCTGCGCTACTGAACGCCCTTGCCGTCGACCGCGCTCTCCTGCAGCAGTTCCATATTGGCGTGTACGTAGGGGTTGCCCGGATCTCTGGCGAGAGCGGCCAACAGCTTCTGCCGGGCCCGCGTATAGTCGCCACGCAGCATGTAGGAAAAACCCTGGTCGTTGAGAATTTCCGGCGTCGGTCCAATCAGGCGGATTGCCTCCGCATAGGCGCGGTCGGCGAGATCGAAGCGGTGCAGCCGATCGTAGGCTGATGCAAGGCCCACCCAGGCTTCGGCGTCGCGCGGATGCTTTTCGGCCGCGGCGCGGAAGCTCTTCTCGGCCAGGCCGAAATTGTTGGCGCGGAAATAGCGCTTGCCCCTCTGCAGGTCGTCGTCGGGCGCATCGCCGACAAGGCCGGGCGCCGCCAGCGGCGCGACCGGTTCGCCGCTCGGTCCTGGTTCCGCCGGCTGGGTCTGGGTCGAGATCGCGCCGGTGGTATCGCCCGCCGCGGGCGGCGCCGTACTGGCCGCATTCTGGTCCGGCGTACTGCCGGTTTTCAGGTTGTCCGTGGACCACAGGTCGTTCATTTTGGGCATCGACGAGCAGCCACCGAGCGCAGTCAGGCATGCCGCCACGACGACCACGACCGGCCCCACTCGGATACTCATCAACGCGCTCCGGACCCCACGCTCCGGCCGTTCCCCCCGCCCCAAACGGGATCGAGCCGTCCCCCCTCGGAGGGGCCGGACGGCACCGGACGCGCAAGGCTAGGCGACGTTGGTTAAGAATCTGCACCCCGGTTCCACGGCTGGGGGAAGGCCAAGCGTACCCGTTCTCGCGATGCGATTTTTAGCATTCGAGCTATGCGGCCATTCCCAAAGCAACGCAGCCGATCCGATCTTCGTCGGGTGCCCCGGCAGTGGAATGGCCAGAGCATCACGATCGGACGCGGCGCACTTGCGAAACAAACAAGGAAGCAGAACGCCGACAGACGCTGTCCGCAGCCGCTTGCCTTTCGGCAAGCGCGCACCCTGCAGGGCGCGCTCGGACACTCGGTCTTCGCGTTATATACTGCTGGATATAGCGATAGAACAACCTGCCGGCGGCCCTCCGCGCTCATCCCTGACTTGCCGCGCGGACGGCCCCGCGCATCGCACTGACGGCTACCCCTGGCGGTAGAAACCGCGTAATAGACCGGTCAGCGATCAATCGAAAAGCGAGTTTACAGCAATGACCAGCGGCAAGAGTCTGCCAACACGTTCGCTCGGTTCGTCCGGCATCAGCGTATCCGCGATCGGGCTCGGCTGCATGTCGCTTTCGGGCACGTATGGTGCGAGCAACGACGACGAGGGCATCGCGCTTATTCACGAGGCGCTGGATCAGGGCATCACGTTCCTCGACACCTCCGACGCCTATGGCAACGGACATAACGAAACGCTGGTCGGCAAGGCCATTGCGGGCCGGAGCGGCGAGATCGTACTGGCGACGAAATTCGGCAATCTCGGCGGCCGCGGAGGCAAGACTGCCGACGGCCGTCCGGAATATGTGGTGGAGGCGTGCGAAGCAAGTCTGAAGCGCCTGGGCGTCGAAACCATCGACGTTTATTACCAGCACCGCGTCGATCCGACGGTGCCGATCGAGGACACGGTCGGCGCCATGGCGCGGCTGGTCGAACAGGGCAAGGTTCGCGCGCTGGGCTTGAGCGAAGCACGGCCCGAAACCGTTCGCCGCGCGCATGCCGTTCACCCGATCGCCGCTGTGCAGAACGAGTTCTCGCTGCTCTATCGGGCCGAAGCCGAAGAGACCCTGAAGACGACGCGCGACCTCAAGATCAGCTTCGTGGCTTATGCACCGCTGGGGCGTGGTCTGATGACCGGCGTCACCGGCGATCCGAACGCCATGAGCGAGGGCGACACGCGACGCCGGCATCCGCGTTTTACCGCGCAGAATGTTACGCACAACCTCTCTTTGGTCCGCAGCCTCGAAGAAATCGCGCACGAACGGCATTGTACGCTCGGCCAACTCGCGCTGGCGTGGCTGTTGGCGCGCGGCGACGACATCGTGCCGATTCCGGGCACCAAACATAAGGAACGGCTCGTCGAGAATATCGGCGCGCTCTCGGTCAAGCTGACCGCCGACGATCTCGCGCAGATTTCCGACTCCATTCCGGTCGGCGCCGCGGCCGGGCTGCGCTATCCGGAAGGCCAGATGAAAAGCCTCTATCTGTGACGGCAAATCTTTGACGGCAGCAAATCGGCAAGCGACACCCCGTGCCGATGCGACGGCATCGTGATCGCCACGCAGACTCAGGCGGCGTCGCTGCCGCGATAGATGTCGCCGCGGGGCGACTCGACGATCTTGCAATCCACGACCTTGAAACGGCGTTCGAGTTCGACGACGTCGGCCTTGCGTCGCAGCTCCGAGCGGCTAGCGCCGACCTGGAAGCCGAGCCATAAGCACGCCGCGCACGCGGCCAGCATGAAAACCACTTCGCCCATGGCATCGCTCATGCGCCGGGCATCAATGACAGTCGACTCGGAACCGCCGCGATGGTCGCCAAAGTTTTAAGGCTGATTCGACAGTCTTAACTGTTGTGCGGTGCACTGCTCACCAATTATGTGTCACCAGACGCACAATGACCGGCAGCAGGATGACGACGAACAGCGTCGGGAAGATGCATACCATCATCGGTACGGTGAGCTTGGCGGGGAGCGCGTAAGCCTTCTCCTCGGCGCGCGACAGGCGTTTGTGGCGCATGTCGTCGGAATAGACGCGCAGCGCGTCGCCGATCGAGGAGCCGAGTTCGTCGGATTGCTGGATCAGGGTGGCGAACGAGCGCGCCTCGTCGAGGCCGAGGCGATCGCCGAGATGCTCCAGCGACTCGCTCATGGTGCGGCCGGCGCGGATTTCCAGATTCGCCATGTGAATGTTGGCGGCGAGCGACGGATAGGAATCGCCGAGCTCGCGGGCGACGCGGTCGAGCGAGGCCTCCATCGACAGTCCGGCGTCGGCGCAGACCACGAGCAGATCCATGAAGTCGGGAAAGCCCGCCATGTGCTCGAGACGCTTTCTCGCGATCAACCGGTCGAGATAAAAGCTCGGCGCCAGATAGCCGATCAGCCCACCGATCAGCACATAGACCCAGAACGCGACCTTGCCCTCGATGCCAAGCATCGGAACGACGAAGAACGCGGCCACGCCGAGCACGACGGCTGTGGCGATACGGGTCAGAAAGAACACCGCGGTGGCGCGCGGATCGTAGATGCCGGCGCGCGTCAGCCGCTGGCGCAGGACTTTCACATCCTTGGTGTCGGATGACGAATAGTGCTTGACCGCATAGTCGACGAGCTTCTGCGCGGCGCGCAGGCCGGAATAGCGCAGCGAGCGCCGGCCGCCGGGCTCATCGTCGACGTCGACGGACACGCGCGCGGCGCGGCGGCGCACCAACTCGCGCGCACGCAGGCCGACCATCACCGCGAAGGCGAGCGTGCCCGCGGCGAGGAACACCAGCAGGCTCAGCATGGTCTGCGGGCCGAGGGCAAATATGGAACCGGCGGAGTTCATGGCTTCCTAAATCTTGAAATTCACCATGCGGAACATGATCAGATTGCCGACCATCATCCAGAAGCTGGCGCCGCCGACCAGTTCCTTGGTCAACGGCACATCCCACACCGAGCCATAGAAGTCGGGCACCAGCCACAGAATGACGAAGAACATGCCGATCGGCAGTGCGGACAGGATCATCGCCGAGGCGCGGCCTTCGGCGGCGAGCGCGCGAATCTTGCGGCGCATCTTGAAACGCTGGCGGATGACGCCGGACAGGTTTTGCAGAATTTCGCCCAGATTACCGCCGGTCGAGCCCTGGATGGCGACCGCGGTGACGAACAGCGGCAGGTCGTCGGAGCCGATGCGGGCATAGAGATTGCGCATCGCCGTTTCCAGATCGGCGCCGTAGGTGATCTCGTCGGTGACGATGCCGAACTCGCTGCCGATCGGGTCGCCCATTTCGCGTCCGACCATGTTGACGGCGACCGGAACCGGATGGCCGGCGCGCAGGCTGCGCACGATGATGTCGAGCGCGTCGGGGAATTGCGCGGCGAATTTGCCCTGACGGCGCGAGCGCAGCCAGCGCAACACCATGAACGGCAGCAGCGTCGCGCTGAACAGCGCGGCGGCTCCCGCCTCGACGAACGAATGGCGGAACACCAACGTGACCGCAAAAACGAGCACGCTGCCGATGGCGACGAAGACGCCGAGGCGGGTGAAGCCGATGGTCAACCCGGATTGCAGAATGAGCCGGTTGAGCGCGACGAGGCCGAGCCGGTAGTTGCCGCCCGCGGTCAATCCGCGCTCGCGCCGCAGCTCGACCAGCACGGTTTCGCGATCGGTTCGATCTTTCGACAGCTTCAGCCGCCGGTTGACCTGACTGCGATATGACGCGGTGGAGAAGCCCAACAGATAGACCGCTTCGAAGGCGAGCCCAGCCGACACCGCCACGAACAGATAGACCAGATAGATCGGGTTAGCGAACAGATTATCGAACATGGCCGATTTCTGTTACAGCGGCTGCGATGGATCGAAATAGGCGCCAGGAATCTTGATGCCCATGGCGACGAGATCGGCGAGAAAACGCGGCCGCACGCCGGTCGCCTGGAAATGGCCTTGCACGGTGCCGTCCGGCGCGGTGCCGGTGCGCACGTATTTGTAGATTTCCTGCATCTGGATGATGTCGGACTCCAGCCCCGTGATCTCGGCGATGCTCATCACCTTGCGCTTGCCGTCGGACAGCCGCGATAGCTGCACGATGACGCGGATGGCAGCGGCGATCTGGCCGCGGATCGAGGCGACTGTCATCGGCATGCCGGCCATGCCGATCATCTGTTCGAGCCGCGAAATCGCGTCGCGCGGCGTGTTGGCGTGAACCGTGGCCATCGAGCCTTCGTGGCCGGTGTTCATGGCTTGCAGCATGTCGAAGGCTTCTTCGCCGCGGCACTCGCCGAGGATCACGCGATCGGGCCGCATACGCAGCGCGTTCTTCACAAGGTCGCGCTGGCGGATCTCGCCCTTGCCTTCGATGTTCGGCGGACGCGTTTCCATGCGGCCGACATGCGGCTGCTGCAGTTGCAGTTCGGCGGCGTCTTCGATGGTCAGCAGGCGTTCCTTCTCGGAAATGAAGGAAGACAGCGCGTTGAGCATCGTGGTCTTGCCCGAGCCGGTACCGCCGGAGATGATCAGCGTGACGCGCGCCTTCACGGCGGCCGCCAACACCTCGGCCATCTGCGGACGCAGCGCGCCGACTTCGACCAGCTTGTTCAGGTTGAACGGCTTCTTGGAAAATTTGCGGATCGACATCAGCGGCCCGTCGATCGCCACCGGCCGCACCGCGACGTTGACGCGCGAGCCGTCGAGCAGGCGCGCGTCGCACATCGGATGCGATTCATCGACACGGCGGCCGACCGCGGAGACGATCTTGTTGATGATGCGCAGCAGATGCGCTTCATCCTTGAAGCGTACGCCGGTCGGCTCCAGGATGCCGCCACGCTCGACATAGACGCATTCGTGGCCGTTGATCAGAATGTCGTTGACCGTGGGGTCCTTGAGCAACGGCTCAAGCGGGCCGAGCCCCGTCATCTCATCAAGAATTTCCGAGACGAAGTCGTTGAGCTCCTGGGCGTTGAGCGCCAGCCGCTCGACCAGGACGTATTGCGACACAAGCTGCTGGATGTGTTTGCGGATGTCGTCTTCCGGCAGTTTTTCCAACGCCGACAGATTGATTTCCTCGATCAGCCGCCGGTGCAGGCGCACCTTGGCGTCGAGCAGCTTGTCCGACAAAAGCGGGTTGCCGGCCGCGGACGCGGGAGGTTCGGGAGCGGCGGCTTCGGGAAACACCGTCCACGAGACGTCATCGAGCGGGGATTCTTCCGCCGGCGCGAGGTCCGGAGCAGCAATGCGGCGAACTGAAAAACGGCCTGCCATGTCCGACCTCTACGACCGCGCCAGGGAGAGCTTGAATTTCTTGCCCGCGGCGGCCGGCTCCTTGGCAGACTTGCCGTCGGCCTGCGGTAAGATCAGCTTTTTCAGTTCCGCCGTGATCTTGTTGCCCGGTTTGATCTCGTCGAGCGGCACGCCGCGATCGATCGCCTCGCGCACCATCGCGTAGTTGTTGGGAATGGTGGCCCGGAATGAGTCGCCGATCGCCTGTTCGATATCGGCGCGGCGCAGACCATGGGCGAACAACCGCTGCTCGAAGCGATTGATCACGACCTGCGGTTTGGGGCCATCGCCGAGCCGCTCGCGCACGGCTTCGACCAATTGCCGGGCCTGGCGCAGTCCGGGCACGGTCGCCTCGGTGACAATGTAGAGCTGATTGGAGCCGAGCAGCACGCTGTCGGTCCACGAGAACCAGGTGCGCGGCATGTCGAACACGACGTAATCGAAATGCGACGACACGAGATCGAGCAGCCGAGTCACCACGTCGGGATCGAACGAGCGCATCTCGGCGGGCCGGTTCGGCGCCGCCACCACCGACAAGCCGGACGGATGCTGCGAAATCATGACTTCGAGCAATTGCCGGTCGAGGCGTTCCGGGCGCGGCTCGATCTCACCCAGATTGAGGCGCGGCTCGATGTCGAGATAATCGGCACAGGCGCCGTGCTGAAAGTCGAGATCGACCAGGCAAGTCGCGGTCTTGCCCTGGGCGCCGGAGTTAAGCAGCAGCATCGCGGTTTGCACCGCGAGCGTGGTGACGCCGGCGCCGCCCACGGCCGGCAGGAAGGTAAGTATCTGCGCTTCCGCGCTGTCGGTCCCGGCCGGCTTCTTGGCGACGCGGGCGCAGGTCTGCGCCAGTTCGACCGGCGGCACCGGCTTGACCAGAAAATCCGCGACCCGCAGCTGCATCAGGCGGCGTACCGCGGCGCCGTCGAAGCTTGGCATCACCGCAACGACCGGCGGCCAGTTGCCGATGCGCGTCACCAGCCGCTCAAGCGCGGCCATTTCGGTTTCATCGGAAGGATCGAGATCCGCGATGACGACCGTCGCGCCCTCGACATCGATCTCCGGGCGATCGGGCAGCCGCCCTTTGACGACGTCCAGGCCGATCTGCGCACTGGCGCCGAAGGTGGCGCGCGCCGTCGCCACGAATCCATCGTCAGCGGTCAGAATGACCACTCTGGCTTGGAGTCCGGGAGTGACGGGGCGACCGTTACGCATGGTTCAAATCCGGCGGGTGGATGCGGTGATTACTGTGACGCCTGCGCAGGCGGCGGGGTGACGACGGTGGTCGTGGTCGTGCTGGAGCCCGACCCGATGCCTTGCACCGGTGCCGACGGCGGCGGCGTGACTTGGAACGTCGCCGGCGCCTGGTTGGAGGACTCCATCTGCATCGGGTCGACCGGCTGGGTGACGTTGTTGGTGCGGTAACGCTCCACCGCCGACTGCATCCGCTGCCCGTTGGTGGCTATATTGGGATTGCCACTGCGCGCCGGCCACGGATCGATCGTCTGCATCGCCTCGTTGGCGGCAACGGCGTCGCCGGCGCCCGATGTCACGCCTTCGCGGTGATCGAAGTACATTTCGGAGCAGCCGCCGAGCGCGACCAAAAGGACGACTGCGGCGAGTCCGACCCCGATGGGTCGAGCCAACTCCGCTCGTCCCCGCGAAAGCGGCGACCCAGTACGGTGCGCCGTTGGATTCCCGCTTACGCGGGGATGAGCGGAACAGGAGTCAGTCCTTGACCGACACATAGACGCCTCCCTTTTTCGGCAGATCGAGAATGTGACCGACGTATGGACGATTGAGCGCACCGGCGGCGAGCCGCACCAGCGCCGGGCTCACCTCGGCCTTACCCATCAGGAAAAAGTCGATGTCGTTGCCCGGCTCAGTGCCGTCGAGCGGCGTGCGCGCCGCCATGGTCGCCGGCATCGGCCGTACGATGTGCGGCGTCACCACGATCACCAGATCGGTCTCGTTCTTCTGGTATTGGCTGGAACGAAACAGTGCGCCGAGCACGGGCAGGTCGCCGACCCACGGCAACTGATCCTGCGCAGTATTGCCGGTATCCTGCAAAAGACCGCCGAGCATGAAGCTCTGGCCGTCGCGCAATTCGAGCGTGGTCGAGGCCTTGCGGGTAATCAGCCCCGGCACCGAGGTACCCGCGACCGTCACCGTATGGGCAGTATCGATCTGACTGACTTCGGGCTTGATCATCAAATTGATCAGGCCGTCTTGCAGGACCGTCGGAGTGAAGGCCAGTCCGACGCCGTAAGGCTTATAGGCGAACGACACCGTGCCGAGCGAGCCGGCTTCCGGGATGGGAATCTCTCCGCCGGCCAGGAAGCTCGCCGTATCGCCCGACAAGGCGACCAGATTGGGTTCGGCCAGGCTGCGCGCGAGGCCTTGCTGCTCGAGCGCGTTGACCGCGACCTGCACCCGGTTCGACAATTGGCCGAGCAGAAAGCCGTACGGCGACGTGCCCGACAGCACGCCGGCGGCGACGGTGCCCGCCGTCGAAGCAAGCGGCAGCTGCGGTGCGCCCTGGAAAGGCGGCGCCTGGTTATTGGGAGTGACCTGATTGCCAATATTGGCGAGCGCCGAGTTGCCGAAATAGTTCCACTGCACGCCAAGTTGGCGGCTGGCCTGACGATCGACTTCGATGAAACGCACTTCCAGCATCACCTGCTGCTGCTGCATCACCTTTACGACGTTGATGACGCTGTTCGCATCGGGCGCGAACTGCCGCGCCATCACCACGGCCTTGTCGAGCGTGGCGGCGTCCGGCACGGTACCGGACAGCATGATGCGGCCGTTGATCGACGACACCTTGATACGGCCGTTGGTGAACTCCGCGATTTCAGCACGCAGCGGCGAAATGTCGAAGCCCACTTCAATGTCGAAAATGCCAACCGGCCTCTTGTCGGCATCGTAGACCGTGACACGCGCGGTGCCGCTTTTCTTGCCGAAGATAGACAGCCTGTGATCGGTCAGCGGATTGACATCGGCCACCGATGGATCGCTGACCACAATATCGGCAATGCTCTGCTTGGTCTGCACGTCTTGAGATTTGCCAAGCGTTACAGTGATCGATTCGTGCATCGGGGCCGCCAGCGAAATCTGCTGCTGCGCATGCGCGGCAATCGTCAGCGGCGTCATCGTGCCCAGCAGCGCCGCCACGAGGGCGGCGCCGCTGCGCCGTTTCAGCACCCGGATGATCGTGGTCCCGTCCCGATGAAGCCGGCCCCCGCCGGCGACGTTATCCTGGTCTTGATACTGGCTGTTCACGTCGGCCTCCCCGCCGCTGCTTGTTGTCCCCGAACTTCGTCCCGCTCCGCACTGCCGTTTCGTTCGCTCCCAAACCTTCATTCGTGCGCCAACTGCCGCGCCGGAAGCGCAGACGAACGCGCATTCTCATTGATCTCCATGTCGTGCTCGACCGGCACGCTGTACTGATCGAGCGACATTGTGTCTTTGGCTACTCGTGTGACCACGATGGTCGTGAATTGCGACGTGCCGTGTGGGCCCGTCTTATTGACCAGGTCCAGCGGCGAAATCTGCCGCGTCGGATCGGCCTTGGTCTCGCCGGCCTTGCGCAGCAACAGCGACAGCGTGCCGACCATGGACGCAAGCGCCAGTTTCTGTCCGCCGGTCTCGTCGACTTCGAGTGTCACCGCCTTGACGACCGCGGGCTTGTCGGTGGTGTTGTCGGCCAATTGATCGACGCCGAGCACGCGCAGGTCTTGCAGCACGACATCGTTGACCGACACTTTCCTGTCGCCAGGCCGCGTCAGCACGACATCGACATGGTCGCCGGGCAGCACGAAACCGCCGACGTCGCCCACGTCGTTGACGCGGATGGTGACGGCCTTCAGGCCGTCTTTGAGGAGCGACGACAGCGTGCCGCGCTGGCCCGGACCGGTGATGTTTGACGCCAGAATTGGTTCGTTGACGGCGATCGGGATCAGCACCACGCGCTTGCCGGCGGTCAGTTCGCCGATTTTGGAGAAAGCGCCTTGTGGAACCGCATTGTCCGGCCACGAAATTTCGCGCAGTGAAGACGACGTGATCACGTCGCCGAATTTCATCGGCTTCGACGCGACAACTAAAGTGTGCGCTGGCGGCGCAGTTTTTTGCTGCGCCGCCAGATCGCGCATCGTTTGAGCGGCCCTGTTATTAAGCCAGGCATTCGCCAAAAAGACGGCGAGCAGTCCAAACACGACTGCAAAGCCGACCATGACGATGGTGCTGGTACGCACGCCTGTCCCCTGATGACGCCGAGAACCTGTTTATCTCGCAGGGAATTTGGAACGGCGGTGGTGTTGAAATGGTGAAATTACGGCGCGTTCTAGGCCTATGCTGAAGATTACTTGAAGCGGTATTCTTTATGCGCGGTGTATCGGTTTATTTGAATGCGGAAGATAACCTTTACGAATTCGCGCCGCGGCGATGCGGTGTCACGGCATCGCGATCGTTAGCTGAGCAATACCGGAGAAATTCTGCAGGCGTACGGCGCGACAGCGCGCTGCAGCGACGCGGGCGATCTTTAACGACCGCAGTGACGCATCATTAAGGACGTGCGGCGGATACCATGCGGTAACGATGATCAGACGCGCAAAAATCCGCGCGGCACGGCGTGGAACGGCTCGATTCCGGTTTCGGTAATCAAGACCATCTCGCCGGTCTGCACGCCCGCCATGCCGTCCTTGGTGACAACGTTGGGCTGAATGACAACGACCATGCCGGCGCGAAACGGTTCGTTAGGCACGTGTGCGCTCGGCCGGCTGTTGGAGCCGAGGATCGGGGGCAGATAGCCGCCGCCATAGCCGTGCAACAGATCGTCGATGATGGTGAAACCCGCCCGTTCGATCACACCCGCCGCGTCGATGACCTCGCGGGGCATGACGCCGGCCTTGAGCATCGCGGCGACCGCGGCAAACGCCGCGTCGGCCGCAGCGTGCAGATCGCGGTAAAGCTGCGTCGGCTCGGCGCCGAGCGCGAAGCTGCGCAGCACCTGGCCGGGATAATCCCAGAACGCGGCGCTGATCCCGGCGAACACAAGATCGCCGGCCCCGACCTTGCGGTTGGCGGCGAACTGCGTTGGCACGCCAAGCCGCGGCGCGGCCATCGGGGTGACGCCGATGAAGTGAATGACGGTGGTGCCGCCGAGCGCCACATAGCCACGCTCGACGACATCGCCGAGCTCACGCTCGGTTGCGCCCGCGTGCAGCCCATCGCGCAACGCCAGCATGCCGCGGTCGGACAACGCCGCGCCGATGCGCATCCAGTCGATTTCCTCGGCCGACTTGACCTGGCGCAGCCGCACGTAGGGACGGTTGAGGTTTTTGACGGCGCCGAATTTTTCGCTGAGCGTCGCGTGCTGCTTGATCGTCATCGGCCCGATCACGGCGACGCGGCCGGTCTGCGCGCGGCGCTGATCGAGCACCTGCATCGCGGCGGCGATCGAGGAGCCTCCGCCCCAGGCGACCTTGGCGCGCGCTGCGATCCTTTGCGCCAGCGGGGCGTGATTGACGTGCTGGACGAACATGGCGTCGGCTTCGTCCGGCGTGAACACGCCCACGGCCTCCGTGGTGACCGGCCAGCCGGTGAGCCATTGCACAACGGACCCGAATCGGTTCGCGCCGCAGAAGATGAGATGATCGGCGCCGGCTTGCTTGAGCAGATCGGCGACCGCGGCGCGGCGGCGAGTCATCTCGGCGTCGGAAAAATGCGGGTACTCGGCTTCGTGAATAGCGCGAAGATGCGGTGACAGCGGGAAATCTGAGGGGCTTTGGGGCATTGTCATCCAGCCAGTTTAGGGGGCTGGGCTTCGCAAATCCATTTTGTTAATCGTCATTGCGCCGCATAGCGTCATTTACGCACCCCACCGCGCGTGTTCAGGAGCAGTCACTTTATGCCATCGTCCTTGATCGACTCCGCCGTGTTTCGCGACATCTTCTCGACCGAGGCGATGCGAAACGTTTTTTCCGACGAGAATCGCGTGCAGAAATACCTCGACTTCGAGGCCGCCTTGGCGCGGGCGCAGGCGCGGCTCGGCGTCATCCCGAAGGACGCAGCCGAGGAAATCTGCCGGCACTGCAACGCGTCCGAGATGGATTTTGCCAAGCTGAAGACGCAGACCGAACGCATCGGCTATCCGGTGCTTCCGGTGGTGCAGCAGCTCGTGGCGGCCTGCCGCGATGGGCTCGGCGAATGGTGCCACTGGGGCGCCACCACCCAGGACATCACCGATACTGCAACCGTGTTGCAGATCCGCGAGGCTCTGGCGCTGGTCGAGGCCGAGGTTTCCGGCATCGCCGACGCGCTGGCGGCACTGGCGAAAAAATATCGCGACACGCCGATGGCCGGACGCAGCAACCTGCAGCAAGCCGTGCCGATCACCTTCGGCTACAAGATGGCGACACTACTGGCGGCGTTCGAGCGGCACAAGCAGCGGCTCGCCGAACTGCGCCCGCGCGTCTTGGTCGGCGAATTCGGCGGCGCGGCGGGCACGCTGTCGTCGCTCGGTGGCCGCGGTCTCGAAGTCCAGGCCGAACTGATGAAGGAGCTGAAACTCGGCCAGCCGGCGATCGCCTGGCACACGGTGCGCGACAGCATCGCGGAGGTCGGCTGTTTCCTCGGCCTCGTCACCGGGAGCTGCGGCAAGATCGCGTTCGACATCAAGCTTTTGATGCAGACCGAAGTGGAGGAAGTCTACGAGCCGTTTCACGAAGGCCGCGGCTCGTCTTCCACCATGCCGCAGAAGCGCAATCCGATCTCGTCGGTCTATATCACGGCGCTTACGTCGATCGTTCGCCAGCAGACCGCAGCGCTGCTCGACGCCATGGTGGAGGACCACGAGCGCGCCACCGGGCCCTGGGAAATCGAGTGGATCGTCCTGCCGGAGATTTTTTGCTACGCGGCCAGCGCGCTGGCGCAGACCAAATTCGTGCTCAGCGGCTTGCAGGTCGATGAGAAGAAGATGCGCAGCAATCTCGATCTTACCAAGGGCCTGATCGTATCGGAAGCGGTGATGATGGGACTCGGCCCGCATCTCGGCCGGCAATATGCGCACGATCTGGTCTACGACATTTGCCGGCAGGTGGTGGCGACCGGCCGGCCACTTGCCGATCTGCTCGCTGAGAACAAGGAAATTGCCAAACATCTCGACCGTGCCGCGCTGGCGAAGCTGTGCGATCCGGCCAACTATCTGGGCGAAGCTGGCGCCATGGTGGATCGCGTGCTGGCCATGCGCGGACAATAATGCATTCTGGAGAAGCATCCATGCCAATCAGCGAAAAACTCAAAGCCCTGATCAGATCCGCTTGGGATGACGGCGCGCCGTGCCTCGTGGCCACGCAGGGACCGAACGGCCCGAATATTTCTCCCAAGGGCAGCGTGCTGGTGTTCGACGACCGCCACCTCGCCTATTGGGAGCGATCGAAGAAACAGGCGCTGGAAAACCTCGACCAGGACAAGCGCGTTTGCGTGATGTACGCGAACTTCAAGGCGCAGCGCGACGGCGTGCTCGATTCCGGATTCCTGCGCTTTTATGGAACGGCCCAACTTTATGAGAACGGGCCGGTCCACGACGCCATCTTCAAACTGCTGCTGCCGCGCGAGCAGACACACGTCGGCGCCGACACCGGCATCGGCGTGCTGATCAAGATCGAGCATGCAGCCGACGTCCGTGGCAAGCCGCTGCCATGATCGCCTGCGCTATGGGGGCGACAATGCCCGCCGGCGTACGAGAATCATGTAGCCGATTGACGCCGCACAGCAGCCGAAGAAGATCGTCGTTACCAGCGCCATGGGCCACTTGGCCGGCTCGGTGAGGTACATGAAGATGCCGCCGGCGACGAACAGCAGTGAGCAGATTTCCAACAGCCACAGCGCGCGCGGACCAAACGCACGCGCTTGTGCCGCGGAACTCTCGCCAAACGTCATGGCCTCGCCAGCGGGCTGCAGTCCCGCCACCTGACGGCTCGCCCAGATCGCATAGAAGATGATGCACACCCCGGCGACGACGGCCGATGTGATGAAGGCACGGAAGCCCGATGTGCCGACGATCCCTACCAGCATGACGATGTAATAAGTTTTCAGCTGACGGCGCAGGCGGTCGGCGGTGTCGTCTGAGGGGAGAACGTAACCGCGGCCCAGATAGCCCCAGGGATAGAACAGCCGCCGGCCGTCCGGCGCGGTCTTGAAACTTCCGCTGGTCAGTCCGTCGAAATAGCCCATGGCACTCCCTCTGCCGATGACCTTGCCTAGCAAGGCTCAACGGCCTGCACCAGCCGCCCTTCCGCCCCGAAGCCTCTGCTTGCCAAGTCCTTGCGTTGCCAACTCAATCCATATTGACAATATATTGTCATTATGACAATATAGACCCATGATTATTGCAACTACACCTCAAGCGCTGGTGCCGATTATCGTCGCTCATATCTATGAGCTTGCCGGCCGGCTGCGCGATTACGGTGAGGCGATCGCCCAAACTGTCGGCCAGACCCAGGCCCGCTGGCAGGTGATGAGCGCGGCGGCTTCAGACCGGCCGCATACCGTGCCGCAGATCGCGCGCGTGCTCGGCGTCACCCGGCAGAACGTGCAGCGCATCGCCGACCTGCTGGTCGCCGAGGGAGCGGCGGAATACCGCGACAATCCCGACCACCGCGTTTCGCCGCACCTCACTCTCACCCGGCGCGGCCAGACTGCGCTCGATCGACTTACCAAGGCAGCCGACGGTTATCACGGTCGCATCGCCAGTAAACTCTCAGCCGCCGACACCGTTTCGCTGCAACGCGGCCTCCGGCGGCTGCTCGAGGCGCTGGATAGCATCGATCCCATCGGTTCCTAGAGACAGACCGGAGTACGCATCATGAATACCGCGATGATCACCGAGTTCATGACTTTAAGCTTCGCCGACACGCCGTTTCCAAAAGTAGTCGAGCGTCTGGTCGGCGCCGGCGTCAGGTCCTACACCGCCGACCTGATCAAGCTGCGCAACACTTATTACGATGACGGCGGCGAGGCTTTCGACGAGCCACTGCCGCTCAAGGACGGGCTGGCGATTGCGCCTTCGTTCGATTCCACAGTCGTCGTCGCCACCGTCAAAGCCATCCAGCGCGGTGAGATCGGCTACACCGAATTCCTGCGTCGCATCATGCGGTCGGGCTGCTCGCACTACGTAGTGTTCATCGCCGGCCGCAAAGCGATGTATTTCGGCCGCGACGGCGATTTCTATACGGAGCCGTTTCCCACGGCGAGTAGCCACTAGCCAGCATACCAAGGCTCAGCAATCACACGATGCCTCCGCCCCGAGCACCTCGCCGACCGACGCTGGCAATCGACAAAAAGCCGCATGCGTGTAAATAACTGACACTACAATTTGACTCTCGCGTCGGGATCGCACAATCTAAGGTAATGCGTTACGGGCGTCGCAACTTCACTGTAATAGAATTCTCTATTATCGCGCTTGGGATTTTATTCGCGGTTTTCGAAATCTACACCAGTTGGCCCCAGTGAAATGTCTGGGACTGATACACCACAAAAACGGATAAGCGATAGCGCACGTGGATTTAGGCATGCGCGTGCTACCGCCTGTTTTCTCCTGGCCGCGGTCCTATTGATCGGGATCGGGTATCTGGCCGTATTGCCCCCATTCGAAGGGTTTGATGAATTTGCATATTTTTCGGCGATCCGCGAAACCGCTGATACCGCAACGTTTCCGATCTACGGCCGTAGCTTTATTGATCGCACCGTTGAGGAGTACGAAAAACGTGGTCCGATGCGTGGGCGACGGGAGAATTCCCGTTCGATCGTCCCGGTCAGATGACTTATCCATCTTTCTTCGCCGATAAAGAGGCCGTTGCAGATTACAAGCGCTATCGTGACGGCAACGAGAGCGAGAATTTCGAACCAGGTGTCGAGAAAAATTGGGAGTCCCAACACCCGCCGTTATATTACTTACTGATGGCGCCGATATCAAAGATCTCGCGGCATCTTTCATTGGTCACTCAGATCCTTATTCTTCGTCTGTGCTCCTATCTCCTGGCGTGGGCCGGCTTCGCCATTGGATGGTGCACAACGCGCGATTTCGAGGGTAAGATTATTCCGGATGGGGTAGCGATCGGCTATCTCCTCTACCCATTTTTCATACCGATGTTTTTTGGTGAATTCGCGCGGATCGGAAGCGATTCGCTATGCCTGTTCCTACTAGGCCTCATATTTCACGTCAGCTTTCGCTTGTTCTATCGCGAGGGGCGTGAATGGACCGCCCCGATTGTTTTGGGCTTACTCTTGGGTTTGGGGTTGCTCACCAAGGCCTTTTTCCTTCCGTTGCTCGCGAGCTATGTATTCCTCCTATTTCTGAGAACCTGGTGCGCTCGCGGCACTCCACAATTAGTACATCTGCGAGCCTTGACGCTCTTGCTAGCGACAATTCCGGCGTTACTGATAGGAGGCGGCTGGTATTTCAGAGATTTTATTGCTTATGGTTCGCCGACAGGGAGCGGCGATGCGATAGCTCTTTCGAAGCTTGGCGGCCTGATTCCAAATCTCATATCCAATTTCTCAATCTATACGTTCTTCCGCGACACCTTCGGAATTGCAGTGTCATGGTCATGGGCTGGCAGTTGGTCACTTGTCCGAGTCTCGCCGTGGCTACATATCCCTCTTCTGCTGGTCACCGCATGGCTTATCGTCAGTTACTTCCTCGCGATTCGGAGGAATTCTCTTGTTGAGCCTGTTTGGCTGCCTGCATGGCTAGCTATGCCGCTTCTAGCTGGTCTCCTGTATCATGTTCTTATTGTTATTGCTCTTGCTAGCAATGGCACCCCCGGATGGTACCTGAATATCCTTGCGCCATTTTTAGCCTTCGCCATGGGAATCGGGATTGAACGCATCTGGCGGAGACGCCTAGGGCAGGCCATCCTTAAGCTTTCCTTGATCTATGCAATATCGTTTATAGCGATCGTAATGTGGTCGCAAATGGCTCTGTTTTCTGGCTGCGCCATAAAAGACGCGTCGAAGCTTTATCAATTTCACGGACAGCGATTTTGCCTTGATCGGTTCACCGAAGTTACCGATCACCTGTCTGTTGTTGGCTGGCCATCCCTGGCATTCGTCGCTTTTGCCGGAGGATTTTTGTGCTTTGTGTTGGCATGGAGGACATCTTCAGTCACCTTGAAAATGGGAAAGCTCAACGTTGCTAATTAGATGCGATCCGCCGAGCCGGGTAAGCGAGTGTTGCGGGGCCGGAAGGGACCGAGGATGGCGATGGTGCGGCGGCTGCGTGCCCGGTTTCATGTCCCCGCGGAATCGCTGCTGCCTCCTGTGAAGAAAATGCCTGGGTGCTGGACGCCCAAACGCGCCGCAGCTTGAAGGAAACCTGTTACCTCCACACCAGCCGGGAGGTTTCGAGGATGCGCTCGAATTTGCGCCACTGATCCTCTTCGGGGATCGAGATGCCGTCGAGGCCGCCGAAGCCGCATTGCGGGCTGAGCGCGAGTTGCTCGGCCGGCAGAATGTTGCGCGGCTTGTCGAGGGCGGTGAATGCACGTGACAAACTTTACGTCGCACGGTTTTTCGGGCGCACCTATTCGAAGCGGACGCTGATGTCTTCGAGGGGAATTCCGGACGCTTGCGTGGTCCACGTTTGACCGGCGCCGACGGGCATTGCGAGCGTCAACGTGCCGGTCGAAATAATTTCGCCGGCGCGCAGCGGCGCATTGTCCGGATCATGGGCGAGCAATTCGACCAGATGGCGCAACGCATTGAGCGGACTTCCCAGCACGAGCGCACCGCCGCCACGCTGGCTAATAGTGCCATCGCAGTACAGCGCAACCTCGAAGGTCGCCAATTCCGGAAGCCACTGCGCCTTGCGCGGCGCAACCGGATGCCGATTGCCGACAAGAAAACCGCCATGGACGCCGTTCGCGGCGACCGCATCGGCGGCGGTGAATTTCCACCCCGGATAAATCGACGCCACGATCTCATAACCAAGCGCGACCCACTCGATGCAGTCGAACAGAGAGTCGTCAGTCATGCCCACGGATGGGGCCGCCTTAAGGCCGAACATGATCTCCGGTTCGATGCGCAGCTCGGAAAAATCGGCCGTTGCCACGATGCCGGCCCGGGCAAGGTCGTGCGTGGTGTGATCGGTGGCGTAACCCCAGATGGGCGCGTCGACCCCATAGGCCTTCCACATGCCGGAGTTGGTGAAGCCGATCTTGCGGCCGGTAATTTTCTCGCCACGCGCTTCGAAAGCAGCACGCAGCGCGCGCGTCACCCGATAAGCGTCGCCAAGGCTCAGTCCACCCGGCCGCGAGGAGAAGGGCTGGATTTGCTGTTTGCTTGCCAGCGCCGCCAAGACATCATTGGCGATCGCCGGAACATCGGGTCTGTCATCGGACGCAGCCATGGCGCTAGTGGTCCGATTCTAACATTCGCATCCCATTTCGGCATCCTCGCATGCGAATGTTAGAATCCAAAGGACCGCTAGATCGCGACGGCCGGCGCCTTTTCGTTCGTGCCGGTCTCCGGCATCAGCGCGGCGGCCTTCAGTCCCGCCTGCACCTTCGGCACCGTCACCTTCACGTCGGTGATCGGTAGGCCGTGCGTCGGCGCGATCACCCTGACATCAAGCCGTTCGATCAAATGATCGAGCCGGTCGCAATAGGCGTTCATGTCGGCGAATTTGGTCCAGAACAACGCCAGGTCGGCGAAGGTCGACGACACGTCCGGCAGATCGAGCGACACCGCCTCCTCGGCGACCAGACCGCAATGACCATCCTCGTGATAGTGACTGTAGGCGAAGCCGTCGCCGGGAAACAGCACGCGCTCCTTGGTGTCGAATCCCCAGTAGGTGGTGCGCAAGTCTCGGATCACCGGTTCCACCGCCATAAGGCTGCGGCCGCCGAGATTGATTTCGTCGCCCTCCTTCATCCAGCGCATGCGGTGTTCGTATTGTGGAAAGGCGAGGTGATAGTCGCTGACGTCGCCGACCAGGAGCGCATCGGGGTGCGTCTTGAGCACGCGGCCGAGCCCGCCGCAATGCGGCGTTTCCTGATGCGTAACGAACAAGTATTTGAGCGGCGCGATACCGCGCGCGAACAGCTCGTTCATGTGCCGCTCAATGACGGGAAAATCCTTGGGATGCCCAGTCTCGACCAGGATGGAGGCATCGTCGCCGGCCACCAGAAAGGCGGCGTTATAGCCGTGATAAGCCTTGCCCTTATGGCGCTGAGCCAGGCAGTCGCCGATCCAGAATACGCCGGGCGCAATCTCGCGCGGCATGCGCTGCGCGACGGGTGTGTCGAGCATGGTTTTCATCGCCGGCTTGTCGAGCATGGTGGTTCCTCCCCGGTATGCAGCCCGGATTGGGCTACAACTCTGCAGCATGCCAATGGTGCCCGCAAGCGCTGTTTGAATCTGTGATAATGGTTTGCGCGCGGGCGCAACAACGACAGGGGAGCAAGCCGATGGACGCCAAATTCGGATTCTACGAGAAAAACGGCGTTCGCATCCGCTATGTCGAGATCGGCACGGGCTTCCCGCTGCTGGCGACGCCTGGCGGCGGCCTGAACTCGCGCATCAGCAATTGGCCGACAATGGCGGTGATCAACATCATGGAGGAGTTCAAGAACGACTTTCGCGTCATCACCATGGACCAGCGCAACGCCAATACCGGCGAATCGACGGGCCCGATCCCGGTCGATAATCCGTGGGATGCCTTCGCCGACGACCAGCTCGGCGTGATGGATCACCTCGGCATCGCTAAGTTTTTCTTCTTCGGCAATTGCATCGGCGGCCCGTTTGGGATGAAGCTGATAGAGCGCGCGCCGCAGCGCGTGATAGCCGCCATCCTGAGCCAGCCGGTTGGGCACAAGCCTGAGGCGCCGGATTATATGTACGACTCAGGCAAGAATGTCTGGGCCAAGGAGTTTCTCCCGCACCATCCCGAAATGTCGATGGCGACGATCGAGAAATATTTGCACAACCTTTACCGCGTGCAGCCCGACTTCGTGTACAGCGTGTCGCGCGAATTCGCGAAAGCGTGTCAGACGCCGATGCTGGTGCTGCCCGACGACGTGCCGGCGCATCCGCTGCAGGTTTCCATCGACCTCGCCTCGCTTTGCCCGAACGCCGAGATCACGGTGTTTCCCTGGAAGGAGCCGCCGGAGCTGAAGGCGCGCACCATCAACCGCGCGCGCACGTTTTTGAAGCGGCATCAGCCGGAGTAGCGATCTTGTAGCTCGGATTGAGCGCAGCGAAATCCGGGATCGGCTGCACGGCTCAAATTCGGAATCCTGGGTTTCGCGTTGCTCAACCCAGGCTACAAACCACAAATCATCTTTCCTCGTCGCGAAAAACGTAGCGCGAGGTCGCCACACTCTTGTCGCAGGCCTTCAAGAAGTCATCGAGCATCTGGTAATGGCGCGCTACCACGTTGCGACCGGAGAGAATGCAGCCGTAACCGGGCGCCAGTGTTTCGATGTCGTACTTGTCGAAAATGGCGCCGATGCCGCGGCGGATCGAATCGGTCGGAGCGCCTTCCAGCCACCAGTAGCGCGTATTGAGCATGAACGAGCGCACATCGGAGGGCGACGTAGAATCGTTGTCGGCCTCGGTGACGAACCAAGGCCCGCTTTCGACCTCGCGCCAGACGTGGGTGAACAGGTCGGAGGAGAACAGCGTCTTGGTGGCGTGATCGTAGAGCCAGCGTGTGGCGATAAGCCGGATCGGCGCATTCATCACGTCGATCAGCCGACCGCCCTTGCCGAGCGCGATGGTGTCGGCCCGGCTTACCGCGGTGACCCTCATGGATTTGAGAATGTCACGGCCTTCAGCCTTGGCGCCGAAATCGAACCACAAAGCGGCATCGATGTTGCTGGTGTAGCAGGTCTCGACGTTGAAATGTCCGGCGAAGCTCTCGACGTTGTTGATCGACATGAATTCGTTGAGCCGCAGCGGGAACATCGATAGCGGCTGGCCGGGCTCGATCAGCGATTCGACCTCGGCGCGGATTGCGGGCTCGTCCTTGCCGAAGCCCGTGTCGATCAGCATGGCGGCGTCGGGTTCTTTGAGCAGATAGGAGTTTGCCACCGAGAAGCCGCGCGCTCGCGCTGGATAGAAGCTGACGCGGCCATCGAGTGCGTAGCTGTGCTGTAATGCGTAAAGCTTGCCGGCGGCGAGCGTGGCGATGCCGCCCGTCCCTCCTGCCGCGCGCGCCTCCCCAGGCGTGTCTCCAGATGCGTATTGCATCACGTCCATGTCGGGCAGCTTATCGGGCCTCGGCCGCCAAGGGAACAGGGCTCGGTGCCGATCTTTGACTGGGCCGCACTCCTCATGCGGCAACGTCCCGTGACAACCGGCACCGGTTCGCTTAGCCTCGCTGCGTGAGCGCCGACGACTATCATCCATTTGTTCCGCAGCCGCCCGGCTCCAAGATTGCGGGTCCGACTCCGCGCGAGCACGCGCAGGCGCGGATCAAGAGCCCGCGTGCGCAGGGGCTGTTCGCCAATTGGGATCGGCTCTTCCATGAGCCGTTTCGCGGCATCACCGCCTCCGGCCAGGTCATTCCGGATCTCTATTCGACGCGTGCGGAGGACGCGCCGACGCTCGCCATGATCGAGGCCGTCAACGCGCTGCTGGCGCGCATGACGCCGGAGCAAAAGAAACGATCGTGCTTCCCCGTCGACTCGCAACAATGGCGGCATTGGCAGAACACTGAATTGTACGTCGAGGACTATGGGCTGCGCCTGGACGAAACCGGCGAGCCGCTGCGCGAAGCGGTGATGGCGGTGTTGCAGGCGAGCATGAGCGCGCATGGCTACGAGCTGTCGCGCGATGTGATGAAGCTTAACCGCTTTCTTGGCGATATCGTCGGCGGCCCGGCGGTGTTGGGGGAGTGGAGCTACATCTTTTGTCTGTTCGGCACCCCGTCAGCCACCGAGCCATGGGGCTGGCAGCTCTTCGGTCATCACCTGATAGTGAACTGCTTCGTTCTTGGCACCCAAATGGTGCTGACGCCGGCGTTCTGGGGCGCCGAGCCGAGCTATGCCGACTATGGTCCGTTCAAGGGCATACGCCTGTTCCAGGATGAAGAGCGCGCAGGCCTCAAGTTGATGCGCTCGTTTTCAGCCGAACAGCAGAAGCGCGCCATCGTTGCGCATTCGATGATGGGCGGCGACCTGCCGGAAGGACGGCGGCATTTCGCCGACAATTTGCATCTCGGCGGCGCGTTCCAGGACAACCGCATCGTTCCTTATGAGGGACTGAAGGCGGATGACCTGTCTGCTTCACAGCGGCGCGAATTGATGGACCTGATCGAAAAATACCTCATCGTATTACCTGAAGGCCCGCGCCGTGCGCGCCTCGCCGAGGTCGAGCGCCATCTGTCCGACACTCATTTCTGCTGGATCGGTGGATTTGCCGAAGACAGCCCGTTCTATTACCGGGTGCAGAGTCCGGTGACGTTCATTGAGTTCGACCACCACGCCGGCGTGTTCCTGACCAATCCGGCGCCGGCCAAATTTCACGTCCACACCATCGTGCGGACGCCGAACGGCAACGACTACGGCTTTGACCTGTTGCGCCAACACTACGAGCATTCGCCACATCACAAACCGCAGCACGCGCAGCAGCAACAGGCGCAACACCACCATCATCACGATCTTGGCGACGGTCCATCGAAAGCTTAAGCGGACTTGAGGTAGCCCTCTACACTCCCAAGTACCGCGACTTGGTCTCGTGATCGGCGGCCAACTCGGCCGGGCGGCAGTGATGCACGATCTGGCCCTTGCTGAGAATGTAGATTCGGTCGGCGTGGCGCAGCACGAAGGCGAGCTGCTGCTCGATCAGAAGGATCGAGGTGCCGGCCTCCTTCAGGTTTCCTACCAGCCGGCCGAGTTCGCGCACCATGAGCGGGGCCAAGCCCTCGGTCGGTTCGTCCATCAGCAAAAGATCGGGATTGCCGACCAGCGCGCGGCCGGCGGCCAGCATCTGCTGCTCGCCGCCGCTGAGCTTGCTGGCGGTCTGGCCGAGCCGCGCGGCAAGATTGGGAAACAGCGCGATCATCCGCTCCAGCGTCCAGCGGCCGATGCCGCGGCTGCGCGCGGTGACCTGCAGATGCTCGCGCACCGACAGCGAGGCGAAGATGCGCCGGCCCTGCGGGACCAGGCCGACACCGCGCCGCGCGATGCGGTGCGACGGCATACGGGTGATGTCGGTATCCTTGAAGATAACGCGGCCGCGGCGCGGCGGCGTCAGCCCGACGATGGAGCGCACCAGCGTGGTCTTGCCGACGCCGTTGCGGCCAATGACGGCGACCACCTCGCCGGGCTCGATCGCCAGCGAGATACCCTGCAGGATGTGGCTCGCGCCGTAATAGGTGTGAATGTCCTCGACCTTGAGCACGGGATCATTCCGCTCCGAGATAAATGTCGGTGACGTGTTGGTTGGCGCGGATCGCGGCCTGGTCGCCTTCAGCAATCAACCGGCCTTGGTGCATGACGGCGATACGATCGGCAAGCTCGAAGGCGACATCCATGTCGTGTTCGATCATCACGATGGTCATGTCGCGCGGCAATTCGTGCACCATGGCGACGACGCGGCGCGTCTCCGCCGCCGACAGCCCGGCGGTCGGCTCGTCGAGCAACAAAAGCCGCGGCTCGCCGGCGAGCGCCAGCGCGATCTCAAGCTGACGCTGCTCGCCATAGGACAAGGTGCGCACGATGCGGGGCGCAACCTCAGCCAAGCCCCAACGCTCGAGCAGCCGGTGCGCCTGCGCGTCCATGTCGCGATCGCCCGCCGGCGAACCCAGGAACCGCATGCCGCGTCCGGCGGCTCCGTCGAGCGCCAGCAGCACGCTATCCAGTACCGTGAGCCGCGGGAACAGATTGGTAATCTGAAAGGTACGAGCGAGGCCCAGCCGCGCACGCCGGTCCGGGCGCAGTCGCGTGATGTCGGTGTCGAACAGCACGATGCGGCCGGCGGACGGCGCTACGTTGCCGGAGATGGTGTGAAACAGCGTCGTCTTGCCGGCGCCATTGGGGCCGAGCAGCACGCGGCGTTCGCCTTGCGCGATGGTGAGCGAGACGCCGGATAGCGCAGCGACGCCGCCGAAATTCTTCGACACGTCCACGACGGCGAGCGCGGTCATTTGGCGCCTCTGCGGCGGAAATCGTTGACGAGGCCAATCAGGCCGCGCGGTGCGAACAGCGTCACCACCACGTAGATGACGCCCAGCACCAGAACCCAATGCTGCGTCAGGGAGCTGATAAAGTCTTCCAGAAACACGATCAGTCCGGCGCCGATCGCCGGACCGATCAGCGTTCCAGCGCCGCCCAGGATTACCATGATCAACGCCTCGGCCGACTGGATAACGTAGAGATATTCGGGGCCGACGAAGCGATTGTAATAGGCGTAAAGCGCGCCGGCGACGCCCGCGAACGCCGCCGACAACACGAACGCCACATACTGATAGCGCCACACGTCGAAGCCGAGCGCCTGCATGCGCGACTCGCTCTCGCGTATGCCGCGCAGCGCGCGGCCGAACGGCGATCTGACGATGGCGACGAGGACCACCGTGGCGACGCCCACGACCGCCAGGGTGAAATAATAGAACGATGCCGTGTTATCGAGCGAAAAGCCGAAATTGGGGCGCACGACGTCGGGCATGCCGTCGTCGCCGTTGGTCAGCGTTCGCCAGCCGAACGCGACACTCCACACCACTTGGGACAGCGCGAAAGTGATCATCAGAAAATAGCTGCCGCGGGCGCGCAACGCGAGCGGCGCGAATACGGCTCCGGTGACCGCGGCGGCCGCGAGCGCCGCCGGAAAGGCGAGCCCGCTGCTGACGCCGGCGCGCACCACCAGCAGCGCGACCGTGTAGGCGGCGACGCCGAAATACGCGGCATGCCCGAGTGAAGCGAGCCCGGTATAGCCGAGCAGCAAATCGAGGCTCATGGCGAACAGCGCGAAGATCAGCATCTTGGTGGCAAGCGCCACGCTGTATTCGCGCGCGAACGCGGGCAGCGCGACGAGCAGACCCAAAGCCGCAACCGCGACGGCGATGGACCCCAGCCGCGTCGTCATTGGCGGCCGAACAGGCCGGTCGGCCGCATCACCAGAATGACGGCCATCGGCACGAACACGGTGAACAGCGCGAACTGCGGAAAGAACGCCTTGCCGAAATCGTCGAGGATGCCGACCAGGAGCGCACCGGCGAGCGCGCCGCGCAGGCTGCCGAGTCCACCGATCACCACAACGACGAAGGCAAAAATCAGCACTTCGAAATCGGCGCCCGGATAGAGGCTGAGCACGGGCCCGGCGAGCACGCCGGCAAGCGCCGCCAGCCCCGCACCGACGGCGAAGACCAGCGTGAACAACAGCGAGACATTGATGCCGAGAGCACGCGCGATCTCGGCGTCGTCGACACCGGCGCGCAGCATGGTGCCGAGCCGGGTGCGTTCCTGAAACCACCACAATCCGCCGGCGACAAGAAGGCCGACCGCGATCAGAAACAACCGGTAATACGGATAGGCGTAGTAACCCATTGGCAGCGAGCCCTGGAAGATGTGGGGCACATTAAGCATCAACGGGTTGCCGCCCCAGATCCACAGTGACAGGTCGGAGAAGATGAACAGAAAGCCGAAAGTCACGAGCGTCTGCGGCAATTCATCAAGATGAAAGCGGCGCAGGAAAAACCGCTCGATGACGGCGCCCAGGAGCGCGACGGCTAACACCGCGGCGATGAGGGCGAGCACAAAGCTGCCGGTGACCTGCATCACCGTCAGCCCGATATAACCACCGACCAGATAGAACGAGCCGTGCGTCAGGTTGAGGATCTTCATCAGTCCGTAGATCAGCGACAGGCCGGCGGCCAGCAGGAACAGCAGCATGCCGAACGCGACGCCGTTGAGGATATGAATGACCCAGGTCATCTAGACCCGTTCCCGCCCGAACCTCGCCTACTTCTTGGCCAACAGGTGCGTGCAATCGGTCAGTGAGTCCTTGGATTCCTTGTAGCCGTATTTGAACGATTGCAACTCTGCCAGAGTAAAGGGCCAGAACTGATCGACGTTGGGATAAGAAGCAATCGGCACATTCGAGGGCTTGCCGTCCACCATCTGAACCTGGCGGATATACTGGGTCTGAATCACCTGACCGTATTTATCGAGCGAGATCGGTCCTTTCGGCGAATCGAACTTGATCGCCCGCAGCGCCGCCATGAACTTCATCTTGTCGGAGATATCGCCATGAAGCGCATCGATCGCGTCGACGATGGCGTGCGCGCCCACATAGCCGTTCGGGCCCTCGTTATTCGGCAGCGCATGCATTCGCTTCTGGAATTCGGCAACGAAAGCTTGGTTTTCGGGCGACTTGAGCATCGGCGTGTAAAACAGGCTCGAATACATGCCGACCGTCGCATCGCCGAGTTGCGGCAGGTTCGATTCGAACACCATCCCGGCATAGATGTCCATGATCGGTAGTTTGTCTTTGAGGCCGAATTCCGAATATTGCCGCGCCAGCCGCAAGCCGTCGGCGCCGGGCTCGAACACCACCACGGCATCGGCGCTGCGATCGAGGTTGGTGAGGTAGGGACCGAAATCGGCGCTGCCGACCGGCGGCCATTCGGCCTGAATCACTTTGCCGCCGAATTTGCAGAAGGCCTGCGCGAAGGAGAAATTGGTGTCGATGCCGCCGGCATAATCCGAGCCGATCGTCACGACTTTGCGCCAGCCCTTCTTGTAGGCCCACTCGGCCGCCGCGGACGCGACCGAGCGGCCGTTCTGCGTGATCCGCACCATGTACGGATTTTGCAGCGGGCCAGGCATGGTCAGTTCGTCGACGCCGGCGTCGCCGGACAACACCAGCGGCGTTTTGCTGTCGCGCGAATAGGCGTTTACGGCGAGCGCCTCGCCGGAGCTGACGATGCCGGTCAGCACCGACACACCGTCGCTCTGCACCAGCTTGCGGGCCTTGGTTACAGCGGTGTCGGGCCTGCTCTGGGTATCCTCGACGATCAGCTGGAGCGGACGGCCGCCTGCCGTATTGCCCACCTTGTCAAAATACATTTTCAGGCCGGTCAAGGTCTGCTGGCCGTTCTCGGCAAAATTGCCCGACAACGACAGCAGAATGCCGACCTTGATCGGGTCGGCCGCCCGCACTGCGAGCCCCGATACGCCGAGCATCAGCAGGGCGGCGCTCACCATCGCCGCGGCGCGCCAGCGTCGCGGCGCCGCGTTTTGCTTTCGGTGCGACCCGGCCGTGGCGCCGAACGGCACCGTGTCTTTACTCGTCATGACGGCTCCTCCCTTGAGCGTGCCGCATGGCGAACTTTCCGCTGCGGCGTTATTGCGATAACGCGAGACGATCAGGCGCGATGAGATCGTAGTGAGAAAGCGGCAGCGCCTCCCGCGTCGCACTTTATTTTTGTTGCCGCGCGTTCTTGTGAACTTTCGACCGGCGCGAGAACGATACACCGGCGGCCGGCGGCTCGCTAGGCCGCCAATGCGGCGCAGTCTGTCGCAGCGTCGGCCTTTTGCTATAGTGCCTGCAACAGCCTTGCGGAGAACATGCCATGAGTGTGATCGAAACGCCAACGAAGCCATCGCCGGGTGAACGTTCCTATGAGGATATCCGCGCCGCCTGGCGCGCCGCCAATTTGCATCCACTGTGGGAAAACGCGGCCGCGCACAGAGTCCGCGACGGCGGCCCCGCGCCGATCCATTGGCAATGGAAAAACATACGTCCCCTGGTCGACGACGCCATGAGGGTCGCGACGCCCGCCGCCGTGGAGCGGCGCGTGCTGACACTGACCGACAGCGCCGGCGAGAGCGGCGCCACCGCCACCAACCTGACCACCGCGCTGCAAATCCTATTGCCCGGCGAACGGGCGCGGCCGCACCGCCACACCATGAATGCGCTGCGCTTCGTGATCGAGGGCAGCGGCGCCTCCACCATCGTCGATGGCAAGGACTGCCCGATGGCGGAAGGCGATCTGGTCATCACGCCGGGCTGGACCTGGCACGAGCACGTGCATCGCGGCAGTGCGCCGATCATCTGGCTCGACGCGCTCGACGCGCCGCTGCACCGCTATCTCGGCACCGACGTCTTCGAACCGGGCCCCGCGCACGACGTTCCGGCGGCGGCCGACGATTCCGCCTACGCGTTTGCCAATATCGTGCCCGAACTCGGCGGCGAGACGCCCGCGTTCTCGCCGGTGTTCCGCTATCCGTGGGCGACAGCGCGCGAGGCGGTGCGCGCGGCGCCTCACGGCAAGGACGGCGCGCGGCGGGTGCGCTACGTCAATCCGCTCACCGGCGGCTCGACCATGCCGCTGATGGATTGCTACCTGATGCAGATCGACAAGGGCAGCGAGACGATCCGCTTCCGCACCACGGCGAACGCGGTGTGCCTGGTGTGCGAAGGCAGCGGCGCGACACGCGTCGGCGAAGATACCGTGACCTGGAACGCACACGACGTGTTCAGCCTGCCGCACGGCAACTGGATCACGCATCGGGCGAACGAGAACGCGACACTGTTCCTGGTCAGCGACCGCGACGCGCTGCGCCGGCTCGATCTGCTCAAGGAGCAGTACGGCAACGCGTTCTGAACCCGAGGAATAATAACAATGCACGGTCTGACGCGGCGCACATTTCTGGCCGCCCTACCGCCGTTGCTGGCGCCGATCGGCGCCCGCGCCGCGGACAACGGGAATTATCCGACGCGCCCGGTGACGGTCGTCGTGCCTTACGCGGCGGGCGGTGGCCTCGACGTGGTGGCGCGGCTGTTGGCGCAGAAGCTTGCGGAGCGGACGGGAAAAAGCTTCATCGTCGAGAACCGGCTGGGCGCGGGCGGGGTGATCGCTGCCAACTCCGTCGCCAAGGCGGCGCCGGACGGCTACACGATCTTGGCCGGCAGCAGCACGCAGCTTGCCATTCAGGTCACGCTGCACAAGGCTTTGCCCTACAATCCAGCGACCGACTTTGTGCCGATCGCGCTGGTGGCGAGCGTGCCGTTTGTCCTGATCGTGAACCCTTCACTGCCGGTGCACACGGCCGGCGACCTGGTCAAGCTCGCGAAGGAAAAGCCGGGACAATTGGAGTTCGGATCGAGCGGCGTCGGCGGGCCGCCGCACCTCTACATGGAACTGCTGCAGACCATGACCGGCACCAAGATGGTGCACATTCCCTACAAGGGCACCGCGCAGGCCATCGTCGATGTCGTCGCCGGACGCGTGCCGATCCTGATGTCCGACGTTGCACCGGCGGCGCCGCTGATCAAGGCCGGCACGGTGCGGGCACTCGGCGTGTCGTCGACGACGCGCGTCGCCGTCCTGCCGGACGTGCCGCCGATCGCCGACAATGGCGTGCCTGGATTCGATGCGGTGGCCTGGCTGATGCTGGTCGCTCCCGCCGCGACGCCGCCAGCGATCGTCGACACGCTGCATGCCGATCTCAAGGCCATCGTGGCGGCGCCGGACACGCAGCAGAAACTGGTCGTTTTCGGCGTCATCCCGATCGACTCGCCGCCGGTACCGAAGCTGCAGGCATTCGTGAAATCCGAGATCGGGCGCTGGGGCAAGGTGGTGGAACACGCCGGCCTCGCCGGCTCGGAATAGCGCCCGCGCATCGGCACCGTGACGATTCCCGGCCGGCCGGCGCTGCGCTGTGACGCGCATCACCGATGAATCGGCGCGACAGTGGCAAGCTCGGTTCGCCCTTAGGTCCCCTAACGGGCATATCCTCCCTGACTTGCCCGGCCGGCAGCAATGCCGGCCGGGCTTTTCATTCGCCCGAACAGTCGGCGCAAAACCCGGCCATCAGGGTTTCGGGATTGGCGGAGCCGCGCGGGTGACGGCCGTGTATCATTCAGGCAAATAACAAACGCGGATAATGGGCCGCCCGAACAGGCCCGCCCCATGAAGGCGAGGAAACGATGAACGAACTCAACATCAGCCGTCTGGTCGATAACGCGCGGCTGCGGCCATTCCACTTCTGGCTGATCCTGTGGTGCCTCCTGGCCATGATGGCTGACGGCTTCGACTTGTTGAATGCGAGCATCGCCGGCCCTGCTTTGATCAAGCAATGGAACATCAGCCGCGCCGCACTCGGCCCGGTGTTCAGCGCGAGCCTCGTGGGTTTCTTCGTCGGCGCACCCTTTTTCGGCTGGCTCGGCGACCGCTTTGGCCGCCGGCTCGCGATTATTTCGGCCTTGCTGTTCATCGGCGTGACAACCTTTGCCTGCGCGTTTGCGACCGATTTGCAGGAGCTGTTGTGGTTGCGCTTTCTCAGCGGCCTCGGTCTTGGCGGTGTGCTGCCAAACGTGATCGCGCTCTCCGCCGAATTCACGCCGAAGCGGCTGCGGGCCACCGTGCTTGTCGTCATTGCGATGGGCATCTCGCTTGGCGCCGCCGTGCCGGGCCTGGTCGGCGTGACGCTGATGCCGACCTATGGCTGGCCGGTGATTTTCGTCGTCGGCGGCGTCGTGCCGTTCGTGATCGGGCTCTGCATGCTGTTCGTCCTTCCGGACTCGATCAAATTCATGGTGCTGCGCGGCGGCCGCGATGAGGCGGTCACCCGGCTGGCTCACAAGTTCGACCCCACCGTCTCCATCGCACCGGGTACGCGCTTCGTGCTCGACCGCGACGAAGGCAGCGCGACGACACGCGGCTCGCCGGTTGGACTGTTTCGCGACGGCTGGGCGCCGGTGACCGTGCTGGTGTGGCTGATCTTCGTTCTCAACCTGATGGCCAACAACCTGATGAACGCGTGGCTGCCGATGATCGTGCAGACCAGCGGGCACAGCGTTGCCCAGGGCAGTTTCGCCGGCTCGCTCTATCAGCTCGGCGGCACCGTCGGCGGCTTGTGCATCGGACTTTTGATCGATCGGTTCGGGCTGAAAGTCCTGGCGATCATGTTTGCGATAGGAGTTCCCGTATTGGTTTTCGCGGGCACGCCCGGGACTTCTGACGCCGTGCTGCTGACAATGGCGTTCTTTTCCGGATGGGCCATCGTCGGCATGCAGAATGGGCTTAATGCCGGCGCCGGGCTGATCTATCCCACGGCTTTGCGCGCTAACGGCGTCGGCTACGCGCTTGGCATTGGCCGCATCGGCTCGGTCACTGGACCGCTGATCGGCAGCCTGCTGACAAAGCTTGGCATGTCGGCGTCGGTGTTTTTTTACGTCACCGCGATCGGGCCGCTGCTATGCTTCGGCTGCTGTCTCTTACTGCTCAGCCGGCTGCGACACATGAGACAAGGCATCGCCGCTGCTGCTGCGGCGTCACCCGCATCAGCGCTCGATACGCAAGGGCCCGTCGCCACGCCTTGATCTGACGATCACTCCGCCGCCGCGGCTTTTGCTTCCGCCTGCTCGCGCACGAATTTGGCGAGCGTCAGGTGATCGACCTTGCCGGAGCCGAGCAGCGGCAGCTTGTCGAGCACGATGACTTCTGACGGTAGCATCAGCTCGGAAGCATGTTTGCTGCGCGCAAAGACCTGGAAGTCGCCGCGCGTGGCGCCGTGCTTGTCGGTGACGAGGATAAGCCGTTCGCCCTTGCGCGCGTCGGGTACCGCCGCGACTGCCGACACGCTGTCCGGCCACAGGTCGCCGGCCAGCATCTCGACCGCAGCCAGCGAGACCATTTCACCGCCGACCTTGGCGAATCGCTTGGCGCGGCCCTTGATGCTGATAAAGCCCTGTGCGTCGATCGTGACAATATCGCCGCTGTCGTGCCAGCCGTCGTGCGGCGGTTCGAGCATCCCCGGCTTGTCGGCACGCAGGTAACCGAGCATCACGTTCGGCCCGCGCACGTAGAGCCGGCCGCCTTCCTCCACGCCGTCAACGTGCTCGAGCTTCGCCTCCATGCCTGGCAGAAGCCGGCCGACGGTGCCGAACTTGTTGAACATTGGGGTATTGAGCGCCAGCACCGGCGATGTCTCGGTGAGCCCGTAGCCCTCGAGCACGCGCAGTCCGAATTTTTCCAGATAGATGTTGCGCGTCGATTCGCGCACCGGCTCGGCGCCGGCGACCACGTAGCGCAGCGAGCGGAAATCGTACGGATTGGCCATGCGCGCATAGCCGTTGAGGAACGTGTCGGTGCCGAACAGCACAGTGGCGCACACGCCGTAAACCAGTTCCGGCACGGTGCGATAATGCAACGGCGACGGGTAGAGATAGATCGGAACGCCCGAGACGAGCGGCAGCAAGACGCCGCCGGTCAGACCGAACGAGTGGAAGATTGGCAGCGCATTGAAAACCTTGTCCTCGCGGCCGAAATCGATGCGCGCGGCGCATTGCGCCACGTTGGTCAGAATATTGCGGTGCGACAGCACGACGCCTTTGGGCAGCCCCTCGGTGCCGGAGGTGAACAGGATCACCGCCCAATCGTCGGGCTTGCGCGCGACCAACGGCTTCTTCCAATGCAGCGCACCGCGCAGCTTGTCGAGCGTGGTAATCGTGGGGCGGATGTCTTCCAGATAGATGACGTGCACCTGCTTTTCGAGCTGCGCGATGACGTGGTCGAGCCGGCCCTTTTCCACGAAGACGCGCGACGTCAGAATCGTGTCGATCTCGGCGGCGCGGCAGGCGCCCAGAATATTGGCGGCGCCGGCGCTGAAATTGATCATCGCCGGCACGCGTCCGGCCGACATCACCGCCAACATGGTCACGACCCCGCCATTCGAGGTCGGCAGCATCACGCCGAGCGGGCGCCCTTCAAGCGCCAGCGGCATCAGCTTGGCGCCCAGAATAGCGACCGCCTGCAAGAGCCGCTTGTGCGTCATCTGGCCCGACACCGGGTCTTCGATCGCCAGCCACTTCTTGCCGTGAGTCTTGGCGGCTTCGACCAGCGCTTCGACCACGGTCTGGTTGGTCGGCGCGGCGCGGAACATCAGGTCTGACATGATGTCGTACAGCGCTGCGCCAGCTGCCTGCCGCCGCCAGCGGCCCTTCAGCGCCTCGTCGAGCTTCAGCCGCCGCGGTTCAAGCACGGTGACGGTTATCTTTGGAAACAGCCGGCGCCGCACCTGCGATTTTGTGAGCCGGCTGAAGATGGTGGCCTCCGGCCCGGCGATATGCACGGGCACCAGCATCGCCTCCGACTTGTCGGCGATCATCCCGGCGCCGTCGTAGATCTTCATCAGGCTGCCGGTGACGGTGATGCGGCCTTCGGGAAAGATCACCAGCATATCGCCATCGTCACGCACCGCGTTGATGATCGTGCGCAGCGAGAACGGCTTGAGCGGATCGAGCGCCATGGTGCGCACGAACTTGAGGAACGGCTGGATCCACCAGTGTCGCGACATCGCGACATCGATGGCGAAGACCGGCGGCCTGGGAAGCAGCGACGTCGCCAGCGGCGGATCGAGGAAGCTGACGTGGTTGAGCGCGATAATGGCGTTGGGGCCAGCCTTGGCGATGTTCTCGCCGCCCTTCACTTCGAGATGGTAGAAGGCGCGGAACACGATGGAGAGGAAATCGGTCATCCAGTTGGCCGGCATGGTGCGGCCGATGGCGATCGCGACCAGGAGGTTGGCGACGCCGATCATCACGAACAGGATCGGCACGCCGAGCCCGAGCGCCTGAAGAATGCCCTGGACGATCGCGCCAACGACCATGAAGGCGGCGTTGAGTACGTTGACGCCGGCGACGACGCGGGCGCGGTGATCGGCGCCGGCCCACGCCTGCACGGCGGCGAATGTCGGCACGACAAACAGGCCGCCGCCGATGGCCAGCCCGCCAAGATCGACGACGATGCGGATGCTGTGCGGCGCTGCAAAGAAACCTTCGATGCCGAGCAGCGCCGGTGGCGCAGCGAAGCTGTACGCCATCCAGCCGAGATCGAGCGCGAACAGCCCGATCAGCACGGCCCCGACCAGGGTTGGCAGAATGACGATGCGGCCGGCAGCGAGCCAGGCGGCAAGGCCGGATCCGACTGCGACAGCCACCGAGAAGACGGTCAGGAACACCGTAATCACACCGTCGGTGCCGTGGATGTTGATGTGGCCAAGCGGCAAGAGCAACGACAGCACCAAGGCGCCCACGAGCCAGAACCAGCTCACGACGATCGCGCCCCACCACAGCCGCGCATCAGCGCGCAATTCCTTGATGAGGTCCCAGGTCGAAGCGAGGATGTTGCGATTCACCACAAGATTGGGCGCACCCTCGCCGGTTGGCGGAATCAGCAGGCTGGCGAGCCAACTTGCCAGCGCGGTCAGCACCATCAGCCAGGCGAAATGAATCGGATTGCTCTCGCCGTTGGCCGCGATGCCGGCGACGATGGTACCGATCAGAATGGCGAGGAACGTTCCGCCTTCGATCAGCGCGTTGCCGCCGGGCAATTCGGAGCGCGCCAGATGATCGGGCAGAATGCCGTATTTGACCGGGCCGAACAGCGAGCCGAGCGTTCCGAACAGGAACAAGGCGACGAACAGCAAAATGACCGAATGAAAGGCAAAGCCGATGACGGCGAGCGCTGCGGCGCCCATCTCGACGAATTTGATACGCTGCGCCATCAGCGCCTTGTCGTAGCGGTCGGCCAATTCGCCGCCGAGCCCCGACAGGAAGAAGAATGGCGCGATGAACACCGCGCCGGCGAGGGTGATCAAGGCTCCGGATTTACCGCCGGTGATTTGCGCCGCAACCAGGAAGCTCAACGCCGCCTTGAGGAAATTGTCGCCGAACGCGGCAAAGAATTGGCAGAAGAACAGGGGCGCAAACTTGCGCCGCGTCATCAGGGATTTGAACATCTCTCTCCCGCCGTTTCGTTGCCGCACGCATGGCTGCGGCGCCCGGTCGCACACAGTCTAGACGGGACCGCCGCAATTCGCGACCCGGCCGCCGCTTCGAATCATATTCGCGAATATATACAAACGTTTAGCGTGCATTGAAGGGCCGGGGCCGAACGCCTATCGTGCCGCGCCCCGGATCGATCGGCGGCGCCCGCGGCCTGACGATGTGGCCAGAAAACAAGGATTTCCAAGGATGAAACTCAAGGATCAGGTGGCGATCGTGACCGGCGCTGGCCGCAATATCGGCGAGGAAATCGCCAAGCTGTTCGCCACCGAGGGCGCCAAAGTCGCCATCGTCGACCTGGACAAGAGCCGCGGCGAGACCGTCGCCAGCGCGATCAGGGCCGCGGGCGGCGACGCCACGCTGTTCGCCGCCGACGTCTCGAAAGGCGCCGACGTGGCGGCGCTGGTCAAGGCCGTCGTTGCCCGCTACGGCCGCATCGACATCCTGGTCAACAACGTCGCCATTTCGGACAACAAGCACATCTTCGACATCACCGAGGAAGAATGGGACCGCGTGCTGTCGGTGACGCTGAAGAGCCAGTTTCTCATGGCGCAGCAGGTCGGCAAGCAGATGGCCGCCCAGGGCGGCGGCCGCATCGTCAATATCGGTTCGACCTCGGGCTTTACCGGGCGGAGCCGCGCGCTCGCCTATTCGGCCGCCAAGGGCGGCGTCGCCAATCTGACCCGCGCCATGGCGGTGCAGCTCGCTCCGCACAAGATTCGCGTCAACGCCATCGTGCCGAACAAGATCGGCTCACCGGTCGGCAGAGACGAATTCGATCCGGCCCGCCCGGTCCCCAACATGGCAAAGCGGCCCGGGCAGCCCGAGGAAGCCGCCAAGGCCGTACTGTTTCTGGTCAGCGACGACTCGTCATTCGTCTGGGGCGCCAACCTGTTCGTCGACGGCGGCGTCTCGGCCATGGATTTGTCGTGAGCGATCCACAGGCGCGACGGCGGATCAGGGAAACACGGAGAGAGCAGCGGCCTGCGCGCCGAAATCAGGAAAACGAGTGACGACGTTGAACGTCAGCAGCAGTCCGATCGCGCAGAATAGGACAACAGCCTGCAAATCGCCGTTGCCGAGGACCGCAACGATACGCGGCCACACCTTCGCCAAGGCCGATGGACGCTGCGTAAAGGCACGTGTCGAAACAGGTGGAAGCTCGCCCCGCATTGGCATGTGGTGTCTCCGGTTTGGTCTGACTTCGCCATGCACACCACATGCCAGTCACATTGCGGCGGAAATCTGCGGCAACGATGAAAGTTAACTCAACGTCTGATTAGTTTTTGGTCATGAAGTTTTCATCGAATGATTGCCGTTTTGTAATCGATATTGCGGGCACCGTTCGACCAGGAGACTTACTCGGAATCTTATCCGTATTTGACCGGCTTTTTGCCGGTCCAATCGGGCGGATTGCTCGCCTTGACGCGGCGCGCCTCCTTGACGAGTTCCTTGATGGCGCCGGTGATCGGCAGCGACAGCCCGGCCTTGTCGGTCATGTCGGCGACGATCTGCATGTCCTTCAGCGCCCAGGTGAAGGAGATCATGTCCCACTCTTTGAGCGCATCCGACGCTCCCGAGCTCATCATCAGCGCTTCGCGCAGCTTGACCAGATCGATGCCGGTGGTCTCGGCAAGACGCCCGGCTTCGAGCAGACCAACGGCATTCACCCAGAGCAGAAGATTGTTCATGGTCTTGCCGACTTGGCCGTGGCCGACATCGCCGAGATGCACGATGTCGGAGGCAAACGTGCCGTAGACCGGCCGGGCGCGCGCGACCACATCGGGCTTGCCACCGACCAGTGCGAGCAGCGTCCCCGAATCGGCAGCGAAACGGCCGCGGCAGATCGGCGCGTCGAGCACCTCGACGCCTTTTTGCGCAACGCGCGCGGCCACGGCCTTCACCGTGTCGGGCTTCGTGGTCGATGACACCGCAATGATCGAGCCCGGCGCCATCGCTGCAAGCAGACCGTCGTTGCCGAACACGACATCGTTGACTTCGTCATCGTAGCCGACGCCGAGGATCACAATATCGCTTGCCTTGCCGACTTCCGCCGGCGTTTTGACAATCGCGGCGCCTGCAGCACGAGCCGCCTCGCGCTGCTTCTGGCTGATGTCGCAGACAGTGACGGTGTAGCCTTTTTTGACAAGGTGTTTGAGCATGGAGAGCCCCATGCGCCCGGCGCCGACGATGCCCACGCGATCTTTTTTGTTTTCCGCCATGTTCAACTCCAGATGACGCTGTTTCCACAATGCGTCGTCATTGCGAGGAGCGAAGCGACGAAGCAATCCAGCACTTTACTCGTAACACGAAGGTAACACTGGGTTGCTTCGCTTCGCTCGCAATGACGAGGCCTCACTTGCTTCCATAGTCCCGCGCGGCCGCCTCGGCCGAAATGTAGCCTTCGGCGATGTCGCGCTTGAGCACCGCCGGGTCGCGCTTTCGCGGATCGCCGTAACCGCCGCCGCCTGCGGCCTGCAGCAGAAACCGCTCGCCGGCGCGCAGTTCATAGCGTCCAGACGCCGGCGTTTCCTGCTCGTTATCGGCGCCAAGATGAATGACGAAGCGACTGCGGCTGCCGGGCTCGCCGCCCGCAACTCCGTTCGGCGGGAATTTGGCGCGGTCGTAGCGGCGCACCACGGTCGCGTCCTGCAGCAATTCGTAGATGCGGCGGAACGCGAGCCCACCGCGATATTCGCCGGCGCCGCAGGAATCCTTCACCAGATCGAACTCGACGATGCGGCAGGGAAATTCGGTTTCCAAAATCTCGATCGGCGTGATGTGCAGGTTGCTGGTATGGGTCGCGACCGCCGAGCAGCCGTCGTTGCCGTTGCCGCCGCCATAGGCCGAGCCAAGAATTTCGTATTGCAACGACGGCTGCCCCGGGCGACCGCCGTCCTTCCAAGAGATCAGCATGGCGCCGCTCGAACCGCCATTGGCCACGGCGCGCTCCGGACGGAATGGCGCCAGCGCCTGCAGGATCACGTCGGTGAGTTTCAGATTGGCGGCCTGATACGAAGAGACAGGCGCCGGCGCGCTCGCATTGGTGACGGTGTTGGGCGCGTATGTGAACCGCACTACCTCGCGCATGCCGTCGTTGAAATTGAGTTTTGGATCGAGCGCGCCGATCAGGCAGTAGAACACGCAGGCCTCCACCATCGACGGGCGCAGATTGACCGGTCCCCGCGCCTGCCGGTCGCTGTTGGTGAGATCGAATTCAATCTCGCCGTTCTTGACGCGCACCGTGACGGCAAAGCGCACGGGCCGGTCGAGCTCGACGCCGTCATTGTCCATAAAACCTTCAGCACTGGCTACGCCGTCCGGCAGCGCCCGGATCGCGGCGCGCAATTCCTCAGCCGCGCCGTGCAGCAGCGCCGCGAACGACTCCATCACCGCCGCTACGCCGAACTGCTCGCAGGTTTTGAGGATGCGGTCGGCGCCCATCTGTGTCGCCGCCATCTGGGCATGCATGTCGCCGCGCACCAGTTCGGGCTGGCGGCTGTTGGCGAGGATGAGCCGCTCCAGGTCCTCGCTGAAAACGCCGCGCGAAGATATCTTCACCGGCGGCAGCAGCAGGCCTTCCTGAAAAATTTCGGTGGCATTGGCCGAGGTCGAGCCCGGATTGGTGCCGCCGACATCGGCCTTATGGGCGATCGAGCCGGCGAAGCCGACCAGCGTCCCGCCCGAGAGGATCGGCGCCACGAACGCCATGTCGGAAACGTGCGGCAGGCCGCCCTCGTAGGGGTGGTTGCAGACGAACATGTCGCCCGGGTGAACGTCGTTGGGGTAGCGCTGCAGTATCTTGCCGACGAGGTGCCGATAGACCGGCGCGTGGAAGAACATCGGCGGCGCCACCATCAGGCCGCCGCGGCAATCGAGGATGACGCAGGAAAAATCGCGCGACTCGCGAATGATGGTGGAATAGCCGGAACGGTAGAAATGGTAGTGCATCTCCTGCATCAGGCTGGAGATGCGGTTGCGCACGACTTGCGTGGTGATGGCGTCGACCATGGCGCCTTCGTTACCCCAACACTCGCGTCATAGCGAGGAGCGAAGCGACGAAGCAATCCAGCCAGCTGCGAGGCGGCTGGATTGCTTCGCTGCGCTCGCAATGACGACATTCACATATTGATGGCGCGCTTGTCGACCGCCAGCGCCGCTTCCTTCATCGCCTCGCTCAAGGTCGGGTGGGCGTGACAGGTGCGGGCGAGGTCCTCGGACGAGGCGCCAAACTCCATGGCGATAGCGGCCTCGGCGATCATGGTTTCGGCATCGGGCCCGAGAATGTGCACGCCGAGCACGCGATCGCTCTTGGCGTCGGCGAGGATTTTGACGAAGCCGTCGGTGGCCAGATTGGCGCGGGCACGCGCATTGGCGGAGAACGGGAATTTTCCGGTCTGATAGGCGACGCCGGCGGCTTTGAGTTCTTCCTCGGTTTTGCCGACGCTGGCGATTTCGGGGACCGTGTAGACCACGTTCGGGATCACGTCGTAATTCACGTGACCCGCCTGACCGGCCAAGATTTCGGCGACCGCGACGCCCTCCTCCTCGGCCTTGTGCGCCAACATCGGGCCGGCGACCGCGTCGCCGATCGCATAGATGCCGGCCACGCTGGTGGCAAAATGCCGATCGATGACGACGCGACCGCGGTTGTCTTTCTTAACACCGGCAGCTTCGAGACCCAGCCCTTCGGTGTACGGCACGCGGCCGATCGCGACCAGGACCACGTCGGCGTCGATTGTCTCGGCGGCGCCGCCGTCGACCGGCTCGACCTTCACCTTGAGCGACTTTCCGGACGTGTCGACGCTGGTGACCTTCGACGACAGTTTGAAAGCGATGCCCTGGCGCTGCTGGATGCGCTGAAACTGGCGCGCGATCTCGCTGTCGAGACCGGGCAGAATGTGATCCAAAAACTCGACGACGGTGACCTCGGCGCCGAGCCGGCGCCACACCGAGCCGAGCTCCATGCCGATGATGCCGGCGCCGACCACGAGCAGCTTCTGCGGCACCGTGGCCAGATCGAGCGCGCCGGTCGAGGACACGACGCGTTTCTCATCGATGTCGATGCCGGGAAGCCGCGCCACATCCGAGCCCGTGGCGATGACGATGTTTTTGGTCTCGAGCGTCTGGGTTTTGCCGTCGGCCGCCTTGACCTCGACCTTGCCGGGCGCGGCGATGCGGCCCGCACCGTGGAAGGCCTCGATCTTGTTCTTCTTGAACAGAAAATCGACGCCCTTGACGTTGCTCTCGACGTTGCCCTGCTTGTATTTGAGCAGCGCCGCAAGATCGATGCTCAGCTTATCGATCTTGATGCCCATCTGCGCGAAGCTGTGCCCGGACTCCTCGTACAACTCGGAGGCATGCAGCATCGCCTTCGAAGGGATGCAGCCAACATTGAGACACGTGCCACCGAACGTGGCGCACTTCTCCACCACGGCGGTCTTGAGCCCAAGCTGTGCCGCGCGAATGGCGCACACATAGCCGCCGGGGCCGGTACCGATGACGATGAGGTCGTAGGGCATGCTCCTCACTCGAATCAGATTGCGATAAGCCGATGCAGTTCGGCCTGCTTCTCGGCGTCACGTCTTAACGAGTCTGCCCCCAAATCGATCTCTTGGCCTTTGTCATTAGTCCAGAAAACATGATGTCCGTAATCTTCGATCTTTACTTTGCGAAAATTCCTGTCCTTTTGGAGCCAAGAAAAAATTCGTCCCCTGGCAATGAGCGGCCTGATGTCGACCACGCCTTCGTACCCGTCGTCAAAGACAAGCTTGAGTACACCATGGATGACGGGCTCAGCAGAGACAATTCTGGGAAGCTTTTTCATCGAATCTTCTCAGGAACGAAATTCTGCTGCGTCAAGTTCCACGCCTCCATAAGTTTGGCTCGGCGCGGCTTAGCCCATTTCATAATCGCTCTAAGCTTTGCCTTTGGCAAATCGCCTCCGGTCAACTTCATCGTTTGAATGTCAATCACCGCACGGTATTCCGCGAACAAAATGTGGAAGTGAGGAGGCCGATGATCGTTCGGGTACATATACAATTTTGCCGCATCGACATCGCCGATAATTGACATTGTACGATCGCTTCCCGATCCGCGGCGATACGGCAGGGGGCCTGCCGAGCTATCACAAATCCAGCACCAGCCGTGCCGGCTCCTCCAGACATTCCTTGACGCGCACCAGAAACGTCACCGCCTCGCGGCCGTCGACGATGCGGTGATCGTACGACAGGGCGAGATACATCATCGGCCGCGCCTCGATCTTGCCGCCGACCACCATCGGCCGCTCCTGGATCTTGTGCATGCCGAGGATGCCGGACTGCGGCGCGTTGAGGATCGGCGTCGACATCAGTGATCCATAGATGCCGCCGTTGGTGATGGTGAAAGTGCCGCCCTGCATCTCTTCGATGGAGAGCGCGCCGTCGCGGGCGCGACGGCCGAAATCGGCAATGGTCTTTTCGATCTCGGCGAGCGATTTTTGATCGCAATCGCGCACCACCGGCACCACGAGGCCACGCTCGGTGCCGACAGCGATACCGAGGTGATAGTAGTTCTTGTAGACGATGTCGGCAGCGTCGATCTCGGCATTGACCGCCGGGATTTCCTTGAGCGCCTGGACGCAGGCGCGCACGAAGAAACCCATGAAGCCGAGCTTGACGCCGTGCTTCTTCTCGAACAGATCGCGATACTGGGTGCGCAGCGCCATAACGTGACCCATGTCGACCTCATTGAAGGTCGTAAGCATGGCGGCGGTGTTCTGCGCCTCCTTGAGCCGGCGCGCGATCGTCTGGCGCAGCCGCGTCATGCGCACGCGCTCCTCGCGAGCCGCATCATCGGGCGGGGTCGGTGCGCGCACCGCAACGGCGGCGGCGGGCGCCGCGACAGGCATCGGCTGCGCGGCGGCGCGCTCGATGGCGGCGAGCATGTCACCCTTGGTAACGCGGCCGTCCTTGCCGGTGCCGGGCACCGTCGTCGCGTCCGTTCCAGACTCGGCCGAGAGCTTGCGGACTGACGGAGCGAGCGGCGCGTCGGCAGGCGGCGCCTTGGCAGATGCGGACTTCGGTGCAGCCGCCGGCTGCGAAGCGGGCGCCGCCGCTTTCGGCGGTGCCTTGATATCGGTCTTGGTTTCGGTCTTGGCGGCGGCCGCGGCGCCGGCGCCTTCCTTGATTTGGCCAAGCAGCGCACCGACCGCAACGGTGTCGCCGTCTTTCGCCGCGATATCGCCGAGCACGCCCGCCGCCGGCGCCGGCACTTCGAGCGTCACCTTGTCGGTTTCGAGCTCCACCAACGGCTCGTCGACCGCAACCGCATCGCCCGGCTTCTTGAACCACTTGCCGATGGTGGCTTCGGTGACCGATTCGCCGAGGGTGGGAACGCGGATTTCAGCCATGATATCCTCTTCGTCATGGCCGGGCCTGTCCGGGCCATCCACGCCTTTGGATTCGGTTACGCCGTCAGGACGTGGATGCCCGGCACAAGGCCGAGCATGACGGCGCAGCAATTATTTCAACGCGTCGTCCAAAAACTGCTTGAGCTGCGCCAGATGTAGCGACATCTGCCCGACCGCGGTCGAGGCGGAGGCCGGGCGGCCGGTGTAGCGCGCGCGGCGGTGTTTCGCCTCGATCTGGTTGAGCACCCATTGCAGGAAAATGTCGACGAAGACCCACGCGCCCATGTTGCGCGGCTCTTCCTGGCACCACACCATCTCGGCGTTTTTGAAGCGCGACAGCTCCGCCATCAGCGCCTTGGTGGGGAACGGATAGAGCTGCTCGATGCGCAGCAGATAGATGTCGTCGATGCCGCGTTTCTCACGCTCGTCGTAGAGGTCGTAATACACCTTGCCGGTCGAGAGCACGACGCGGCGGATCTTGTCGTCGGGCGCAAGCTTGATCGCCTCGACCCTACCCTCGCCCGCTTGCGCGGGATGGTCAGGCAGGGGGTACTGCGCATCATCCCAAAGCAGCCGGTGGAACGTGGTCGCCGGCCCCATCTCGTCGAGCCGGGACACGGCGCGGCGGTGGCGCAGCAGCGATTTCGGCGTCATCAGGATCAGCGGCTTGCGGAAGTCGCGATTCAACTGCCGGCGCAGGATGTGGAAATAGTTTGCCGGCGTAGTGCAGTTCGCCACCTGCATGTTGTCTTCGGCGCACATCTGCAGAAACCGCTCGAGCCGCGCCGAGGAGTGCTCCGGCCCCTGCCCTTCGTAGCCGTGCGGCAGCAGACAGACCAGGCCCGACATGCGCAGCCACTTGCGCTCGCCCGAGGAAATGAACTGATCGAAGATCACCTGCGCGCCGTTGGCGAAGTCGCCGAACTGGGCTTCCCACAGGGTCAGTGCGTTCGGCTCGGCGAGCGAGTAGCCGTATTCGAAGCCGAGCACCGCCTCTTCCGACAGCATCGAATTGATGACTTCGTAGCGCGCCTGGCCGTTGCCCAGATTGTTGAACGGCGTGTAGCGCTCCTCAGTCTCCTGGTCGGTCAACACGGAATGCCGTTGCGAGAACGTTCCGCGTTCCGAATCCTGGCCGGAAAGCCGCACGCGATGGCCTTCGAGCAACAGCGAGCAGAAGGCAAGCGCCTCGCCGGTCGCCCAGTCGATGCCGGCGCCGGTCTCGATCGATTTGCGCCGGTGCTCCATGAACCGGCCCAGCGTCTTGTGCCGGTGGAAGCCGGACGGCAGCGTCGTGATCTTCTCGCCGATATCCTTCAGCGTCGCCAATTCGACCCCGGTATGGCCGCGGCGCGGATCGTCGGCGTCGTGCACGCTCTTAAAACCGGCCCAGCGGCCGTCGAGCCAGTCGGCTTTGTTGGCGCGATAGCTCTGTGCCGACTCAAGCTCGGTGTCGAGCTTGGCGCGCCACTCAGCTTTCATCTGCTCGACGTCACCGCCGGTAACGACACCTTCCTCGGTGAGCTTCTTGCCGTAGATTTCCAGCGTCGTCGGATGCGCCGCGATGGCCTTGTACATCAGCGGCTGCGTGAAGGACGGCTCGTCGCCCTCGTTGTGGCCATGACGCCGATAGCAGAACATGTCGATGACGACCGGCTTCTGAAATTTCTGCCGGAACTCGGTCGCGATCTTGGCGGCGAAGACGACGGCTTCCGGATCGTCGCCGTTGACGTGGAAGATCGGCGCCTCGATCATCTTGGCGACGTCGGACGGATACGGCGACGAGCGAGAGTAGCGCGGATTTGTGGTGAAGCCGATCTGGTTGTTGACGATGAAATGCACCGAGCCGCCGGTGCGGTGGCCGCGCAGGCCGGAAAGGCCGAAGCATTCCGCGATCACGCCCTGGCCGGCGAACGATGCGTCGCCATGGATCAGAAGCGGCATCACCATGGTGCGGTCTTCCGGCGTGGCGCCATGCTGATCCTGCTTGGCGCGCACCTTGCCGAGCACGACCGGGTCGACGATCTCCAGATGCGACGGATTGGCGGTGAGCGACAGATGTACATTATTGCTGTCAAATTCGCGATCCGACGACGCGCCGAGATGGTATTTGACGTCGCCCGAGCCCTCGATTTCATTGGGCAATGACGAACCGCCCTTGAATTCGTGGAAAATGGCGCGGTGCGGCTTGGCCATGACCTGCGCCAAAACGTTGAGACGGCCGCGGTGCGGCATGCCGATGATGATTTCGCGCACACCGAGCGCGCCGCCGCGCTTGATGATCTGCTCGAGCGCCGGAATCATCGCTTCGGCGCCATCGAGCCCGAAGCGCTTGGTGCCGGTGAATTTCAGATCGCTGAATTTCTCGAAACCTTCGGCCTCGACCAGTTTGTTGAGGATGGCGCGCTTGCCCTCGCGGGTGAACGTGATCTCCTTGTCGGGCCCTTCGATGCGCTCCTGTATCCAGCGCTTCTGGGTACCGTCGGAGAGATGCAAAAATTCGACGCCGAGTGTCTGGCAATAGGTGCGCCGCAGGATCGCGATAATCTGGCGGATGGTGCCGAATTCAAGGCCCAGAACGTTGTCGAGGAAGATGCGGCGGTCGAAATCGGCCTCGCCGAAGCCGTAAGAGCGGGGCTCAAGCTCCTCTTCGCTCTTTGGCGGTTCGAGGCCGAGCGGATCGAGCTTGGCGTAGAAATGGCCGCGCGCCCGATAGGCGCGGATCAGCATCAGGGCCCGGATCGAGTCCCGGGTCGCGCGTTCGACCTCTGGGGCGGACAGGTCGACACCGCGTGCCTGCGCCTGCGCTTTGATCTTGGCGCTGGCCGTCTTGCCGGCCTCGGCCCAATCGCCATCGAGCGCGCCGATCAATTCGCCGCTTGGCAGCGGCGGCCAGCCACGCCGCTGCCAGGACGGGCCACGGGCATTTTCAGCAATATCGCGCGGCGCGTCTTTCAGGCCGGCAAAGAACGACTGCCATTGTGCGTCGACCGCCTGCGGATCGGCCTCGTAACGCGCGTAAAGATCGTCGATGTAGGTGGCATTGCCGCCGTAAAGAAATGAGCTGGTGGCGAAAGCTGCGTTCGCATCCTGACGTGACATTGGCATTCCTTGCGCAAATCTAGGCCGGCGACCGCGCCCCAGGAGGTGGGACAGCGCGCGACGAGAGAAAACCAGGAAATCCTGACCAACGCGTTTGCAAAAACCCGAATCGGCCCGGCCCGGCGCAGGCGGCTTCTCTTGTACTCTATGTAAGGGCTGGATGCGGCAGCCAAAAGACAGAAGCGGCTGAATCAGCCCTTCCAGACCTCCGTAAGGGTTTTCCCCAAGCGCGCCGGCGAGGGCGACACCTTGATCCCGGCCGCCTCCATGGCGGCGATCTTCGATTCGGCGTCGCCTTTGCCGCCGGCGATGATGGCGCCGGCATGCCCCATGCGGCGGCCAGGCGGTGCGGTGCGCCCGGCGATAAAGCCGACCATCGGCTTTTTGCGGCCGCGTTTGGCCTCGTCCGTGAGGAACACAGCCGCATCCTCCTCCGAGGCGCCGCCGATCTCACCGATCATAACGATCGCCTCGGTCGCCTTGTCGGCCAACAGCATCTCCAGCACCTCGATAAAGTCGGTGCCCTTGACCGGATCGCCGCCGATGCCGACGGCGGTGGTCTGACCGAGACCTTCCTGGGTGGTCTGAAATACCGCCTCGTAAGTCAGCGTGCCCGACCGCGAGACGATGCCGACCTTGCCGGGGCGGAAGATGTTGCCCGGCATGATGCCGATCTTGCATTCGCCTGCTGTCATGACGCCGGGGCAGTTTGGTCCGATCAGCCGCGATTTCGAGGCGGACAGCGCGCGCTTGACCTTGACCATGTCGAGCACGGGAATGCCTTCGGTGATGCAGATGATGAGCGGAATTTCGGCATCGATCGCCTCGCAGATCGCATCCGCCGCGCCGGGCGGCGGCACGTAGATGACGCTGGCGTCGCAGCCGGTTTTTTCCTTCGCCTCGGCCACCGTATCGAACACCGGCAGGCCGAGATGGGTGGCGCCGCCTTTACCCGGCGAGGTCCCGCCAACCATCTTGGTGCCGTAGGCGATCGCCTGCTCCGAATGGAATGTACCGTTCTTGCCGGTGAAACCCTGGCAGATAACCTTGGTGTTCTTGTCGATCAGGATGGACATCACGCCGCCTCTTTCACCGCTTGGACGATCTTCTGCGCCGCGTCGTCGAGATCGTCGCCCGAGGTGACGTTGAGATTCGATTTGGCGATGATTTCCTTGCCGAGCGCGACATTGGTGCCTTCGAGGCGAACAACCAGCGGCACCCGCAGGCCCACGTCTCTGACCGCCGCAACCACGCCCTCGGCGATGACATCGCACTTCATGATGCCGCCGAAGATGTTGACCAGGATGCCTTTGACGTTGTGATCGGACGTGATGATCTTGAACGCGGCCGCGACTTTTTCCTTGGTGGCGCTGCCGCCGACATCGAGGAAGTTGGCCGGCGCCATGCCATAGAGCTTGATGATGTCCATGGTCGCCATGGCGAGGCCGGCGCCGTTGACCATGCAGCCGATGGTGCCGTCGAGCGCCACGTAATTGAGATCGTATTTCGACGCTTCGATCTCCTTCTCGTCCTCTTCGTGCAGATCGCGCAGCGCCGCGATGTCGGGGTGGCGATAGAGCGCGCTGTCGTCGAAGCCGATCTTGGCATCGAGACAGATCAGTTGGCCGGATTTGGTGACGACCAGTGGATTGATCTCGAGCAGACTCATGTCCTTGGCGAGAAACGCCGCATAAAGCTTCGGCAGCACGCTTCCGGCCTGTTTGGTGAGATCGGCGTTCAAACCGAGGGCCTGCGCGACACGGCGCGCATGGTATGGCATGAATCCGGTCGCCGGATCGATCGAAAAACTCAGGATTTTTTCCGGATGGGTGTGTGCGACTTCTTCGATCTCCATGCCGCCTTCGGTCGAGGCGACGAACGCCACGCGCGACGTGGCGCGGTCGATCAGCGCCGACAGATAATACTCGCGATCGATGGCGGAACCGTCCTCGATGTAAAGCCGGCGGACCTGCTTGCCGTGCGGCCCGGTCTGATGCGTCACCAAGGTCGAGCCGAGAAGCCGCGCCGCTTCGCGCTTCACGTCGTCGATCGACTTGACGACCTTGACGCCGCCGGCCTTGCCGCGGCCGCCGGCGTGAATCTGCGCCTTCACGACCCAAACGGGCCCGCCGAGCTCCTTGGCGGCCTTTTCGGCTTCCTCGACGGAAAACGCCGCAATCCCGCGCGGCGTCGGCACGCCAAATTCACGCAGCACCGCTTTGGCCTGGTATTCGTGGATGTTCATGGAAAGAGCCCGACCGTGTGGTCCGTCATCCTGAGGTGCGAGCGGAGCGAGCCTCGAAGGATGCGGCCGAGGTGCCCGGGCTGTCACCCTTCGAGGGCCGCGCTGGCGCGCGGCCACCTCAGGATGACGAATTAAATTACTTCCCCAGATCCGGGGCGATCTTCTTGCAGGCGTCGACCAGCCCTTGCACGGACTGTACCGATTTCTCGAACATGCCGCGCTCGGCGCTGTTGAGCTCGATCTCGACAATACGCTCCACACCTTTCGCACCGATGACGATCGGCACGCCGACGTAAAGGTCCTTGATACCGTATTCGCCGTTGAGCCACGCCGCCGCTGGCAACACGCGCTTCTTATCGCGCAGGTAGCTCTCGGCCATCGAAATGGCGGACGCGGCCGGCGCGTAGAAGGCCGAGCCGGTCTTGAGCAGGCTCACAATCTCGCCGCCACCGTTGCGCGTACGGTCGACGATTTCGTCGATGCGTGCCGCGCTGGTCCAGCCCATCTTGACGAGATCGGGCAGCGGGATACCGGCGATGGCCGAGTAGCGGACCAACGGAACCATGGTGTCGCCGTGGCCGCCGAGTACGAACGCGGTGACGTCCTCAACCGACACGTTGAATTCATCGGCGAGGAAATACCGAAAGCGAGCCGAATCGAGCACGCCCGCCATGCCGACCACCATGTGCTTGGGCAACCCGCAGCATTTCTGCAGCGCCCACACCATGGCATCGAGCGGATTGGTGATGCAGATGATGAAGGCGTTGGGCGCGTATTTCTTGATGCCGGCGCCGACCTGCTCCATGACCTTGAGATTGATGCCGAGCAGATCGTCGCGGCTCATGCCGGGCTTGCGCGCCACGCCCGCGGTGACGATGCATACCGACGCGCCCTCGATCGCCTCGTAGGAATTGGCGCCGACCATGCGGGCGTCGAAACCCTCGACCGGCGAGGCTTGGACGAGATCGAGCGCCTTGCCCTGCGGCACACCCTCCATGACATCGAACAGGACGACATCGCCGAGCTCTTTCAACCCGATCAGCAGCGCCAGCGTCCCGCCGATCTGACCCGCACCGATCAGTGCAATCTTGTTTCGCGCCATGCGACAATTTTCCTCGATGGACAAAGCAGGAAAGGACTGCGGCGGTGCTTAAACCTTTCGGCAAGGCCGTTCAAGCACACCCGTGGGCCTCGCTCGCGAGCCGCGAAAGGCGGCCTGCGCCGTCAGGTCTCGACAATACCGGCCGACGAGCCAACCCCCAGCGAATGGGCGGCGCCATGGGGCTGCGCCAGGTAGGATTGCGACCGCATCTCAATCAAGCGGGAGGCGGTGCGTTTGAATTCCTGGGCTTCATAGCCCTGGTCGGCGAGATAGAGCGCATCCGGCTCGGCGTCGGCCGAGGCGATCAGCTTTACGTTCATGTCATAGAGTGTGTCGATCAAGATGATGAAGCGCTTAGCGGCATTGCGCGTATCGAAACTCATCACCGGAATGTGGTCGAGAATGACGGTGTGATACTCGTGCGCGATGCGCAGATAATCGGCAGCGGCGAGCGGCTGCTCGCATAGATCGTGAAATGAAAAACGCGCCACGCCGCGCGCCGCACGAGGCACGTGGACGAAGCGGCCCTTCAGCGGCAGGTCTTGCAACGCGCCGTTCCGTCCGCCGGTCATCCGCCGCCACACGTCATCGAGCGCGGCGTCGGCTTTGGCATCGGCCGGCACGTACCACACCGGCATACCGGCGAGCTTTTCCAGGCGAAAATCCATTCGGGCATCAAGCCGCACCACGTCCATGCGCTGTTCCAGCATGCGGATGAACGGCACGAACAGGGCCCGGTTGAGCCCGTCCCTGTACAAATCTGCCGGCGGCACGTTCGAAGTGGCGACCACGACCAGGCCGCGCTCGAACATGACCGCAAACAGGCGGCCGAGAATCATTGCGTCCGCAATGTCGGTGACGTGAAATTCGTCGAAGCACAGCAGCCATGCTTCCTGCATGAGCTGCATCGCCACGAGCCGGATCGGATCCTCGCCCGCATGTTCGCCGAGTTTCATTTGCTGACGCAGTGCGAATATGCGCTCATGCACGTCGAGCATGAATTCGTGAAAATGAGCGCGGCGCTTGCGCACCGCCGGGCTCGCCTGAAAGAACAAATCCATCAGCATGGTCTTGCCGCGGCCGACCTCGCCGTAAATGTAGAGGCCCTTGATCGGCGGCAGCGTGCCTGTGCTCTTTCCAAACAGCCAACCGAGCGACGAGGACTTGCGCGCCAGACGATGCTCGACGATACGCGCTTCGAGGCGCTCCAGCCGCACGACGATGTCGAGTTGTGCGGCATCGCGCTCGACCAGCTGCGCGGCGACACCCGCCTCATATTGCGCCGTGATGGAGCTCGCCATGCGCTGACAGAATTATTACGGTTAACGGTTGTGGATCAAAGATGGCAGGAGATAAACGCATAACGGCGTTGTCACACGATGCGCAAGCCTATGTGCAAGTGTACGTGCAAGTCTGCGTTGCCGAACCGTGTTCAAAGTGTGTGAGCCATGCGGATGCGGAATGCGCGTATGCCGCCTAAAACTTCAGCTTGCCATACTTTAACGCCACCCCAACATTGATAGTTCGAGTCGATGCGCCGGCCATTGCCAGCGCTTTCGTCTGGGAGGACGCGACGAGGGGGGTCTCACGCGACGACAACGTCAGGAGACCTTAGAAATGCTGGAAGTTCTTCCGGAAGGCGCCGTGATCCGCAAATTGTGGATCGGCGAGACCGACCAATACCGCGAGCATCTGCTCCGTCTCGATCCGCCAAGCCGGCGCAGCCGGTTCGGCGGCGCGGTTTCCGATACTTACGTCGCCAATTACGCCGACCGGTCGCTGACGCTCGATGCCATCATGCACGGCTGTTTCATCGGCGGTGTGCTGCGCGCGGCCGCCGAACTACGGCCGTTCGGCGCGCGCGCGCCGAACCAAGCCGAAGCCGCGTTGAGCGTGGAAAAGCCCTGGCAGAGTCACGGTGTCGGCTCGGCGCTGCTGTCACGCACCTTGCTCGCGGCACGCAACCGCGGCTTTCGGCTGTTGCACATGGCGTGCCTCGCCGAGAACCTGCGCATGCAGCAGCTCGCGCGCAAATTCGACGCCGAATTGTCGTTCGATTTCGGCAGTGTCATCGGGGAAGTAGAATCGTCGCGGCCGACGGCGTTGTCTTTGATGCGGGAATGGGCGACCGACGGTCACGGCCTGGCAACGGCGATGTTCGAAATGCAATCACGGATGCTGCGAGCGTGACAGTGATTATTGATGGAGCGTCTCGCGACGCCGATATTTGATCAACACCATTCAATCGAACAACGAGAGCGGAATCCCGCGCTGAACTGAAGTATTCCGCTCTCGTCCAGGCTGCTCAGCGCCAGCCCGATTCAGCTTCGTGCGCCCATTCCTCGTCGATCGCCGCATGAGCGCGCCCGAACGGATAATCGGCCTCGATCACATAAGGACCGCCGCCAACCGAAGCGCGCGAGGAGAACAGCACGAAGCGCGACACGCGAAACGACGTCGAGCGGTAATGGCCGCGCGCCGCCAGATATTCGGCGACCTGATGGTTCGAAGCGTCGCGCAGCCGCGCCAGCGTCACATGCGGCGTGTATTTGCGGCCCTCAGCCTCAAGCCCCATTCGTTGCAACAGCCGCTCCTGCTCGGCCTGCAACTCCATCAGTTGCGGCACCGGCTTGACGGGCGCGACCAGCGCGCGCGGCTTGCGGCCGCCGAACGACAAAAGCCCGTCAAGCTGAAGGTCGAAGGCGTCGCGCTGCACCCGATTGAGCAGGCCGGTGATTTCGCGCGCCAGCGCATCGTCGATATCGCCGATGAAGCGCAGCGTGATGTGATAATTTTCCGGATCGATCCAGCGCGCCCCGGGCAGGCCGCCGCGCATGATCGCCAGCGATTGGGCTACGATTGAGGGAATCTCAAGACCGGTGAACAAGCGGGGCATGACAATTCGACTACATGAGCGCCAACTTGGACGAGCCCAAATCGCAATGACTTACAATGGGATCATCACGCGCACCACGCAACCCTCACGATGGCGGAAGCGCACGGGCGCGCGCGACCAGTTCCTCCACTTTGGGTAAGATACGCGCGACAATAATTCCAACACCGTCGGGATTGGGATGCATGCCGTCGGGCTGCGTCAGTTTCAGATTGCCGGCGACACCGTCGAGAAAGAACGGATAGAGCAGCGCGCCATACTTTGCGGCGAGGTCGGGATAGATGGCGTCGAACGCCTTGCCATAATCGGCGCCGAGATTGGGCGCCGCGCGCATTCCGCATAATAACACAGCGACGTGACGCGCGCTGAGCTGCTTCAGAATCGCATCGAGCGCATCGTGCGTGATCTGCGGCTTGATGCCGCGCAACATGTCGTTGGCGCCAAGTTCGACGATGATCGCAGCGGTGCCCTGTGGCACCGACCAGTCGAGCCGGGCAAACCCATCCGATGAGGTATCGCCGGAGACGCCGGCATTGGCCAGTTCGGCGGCGATGCCCTTGGCGGTGAGCGCCGCCTGCAGCTGCGGCACGAAGCCGTTCTTGTCGGCAAGGCCGTATCCGGCCGTGAGCGAATCGCCAAGCGCCACGATTTTCACCGGCACACTTGTCGCCGCCGGCTGCGCGCGTGCCCCCGCGCCTGCCGCCGCTCCTGCCGCCATGGCGAGGCTGACGCCCAACCCCGCCATAATTGCGATCTGGCAGGCTACGCCCTGCCACCCATATGATCGGAGGCGCTTTGATGGTGAGATGATTGATCGTGGATTCTTTGGGCCGCGCCGCAGCATGAACGACATTTCCGGGCCTTCCATTGCGGGCGACGCAGTCACGTTGCGCGGCGTCAATCTTGCGCTCGGCCGCGGCGCCGCCCGCGTGCATATCCTTCACGATATTGGGCTCCATATAGCAAACGGCGAGGCCGTGGCTCTGCTTGGACCGTCCGGGTCGGGCAAATCGACGCTGCTAATGGTGATGACCGGACTGGAGCGCCCGGATGCCGGCTCCGTCATGGTCGCCGGCCAGGACCTGGGCAAGCTCGACGAGGACGGCCTGGCGCGCTTTCGCGGCAGCCATGTCGGCATCGTGTTCCAGGCGTTTCATCTGATCCCGACCATGACGGCGCTGGAGAACGTCGCCGTACCGCTTGAACTCGCCGGGGTGCGCGACGCCCACGCACGCGCCGAGCGCGAGCTTGCCGCGGTCGGACTCGCCGCGCGGGTCACCCACTATCCGGCGGAGCTGTCGGGCGGCGAGCAGCAGCGCGTCGCCATCGCCCGCGCGCTGGCGCCAAATCCGACGATCGTCGTTGCCGACGAGCCGACCGGAAACCTCGACGAGGCGACAGGGCACGAAATCATAGAGCTTCTGTTTCGCGGCCATCGCGAGCGCGGCACGACGCTCGTGCTGGTCACCCACGATACCGACCTCGCGGCGCGCTGCGACCGGGTGCTGCACATGCATTCGGGGCAGATCGCGAGCCGCGTTGGCGCGGCCGGTGGATCATGACGCAGCCCGCCTCGCACATTCCGCTGGCGCTCAAAGTGATCTTCACCCCCTATATGGCGGTACATGTGCCGGCCTACTGGTACAATTACGGGCCGACCAATTTTTTATATTTCTGCGATGTCGCGCTCTTTCTCACGTTCATTGGTGTGTGGATCGAGAGCCCGCTGCTGATCTCGATGAGCTGCGTCGGCATATTGGTGCCGCAGGTCGTGTGGCTTGCGGATTTCTCGGCACGCCTTGCGGGTTTTAACCTCATCGACATGACCGGCTACATGTTCGACCCGGCGTTTCCGCTGTGGTTGCGTTTGTTGTCATTGTTTCACGGCTGGCTGCCGCTGCTGCTGCTCTTTCTGGTCTGGCGAGTTGGCTACGATCGGCGCGCCTTCTGGTTATGGACGGCGCTGGCCGCGGTGCTGCTGCTGATCTGTTTCTTTTTCATGCCGCCGCCAACGCCAAATCCCGGCCTCACACCGGTCAACATCAACTACGTGTGGGGACCGAATGATCACGCCGCGCAGACGTGGGTGCCGGCCTATGTTTGGCTCGCCGGATTGATCGTGGGTTTGCCGCTGCTCGCATTTGCGCCGGTACACTTTCTGCTGGCGCGTTTTGCCCCCAAGCCCGTTTTCGCACCCAAGGCGGCCTGATGCTCGCTCCGACGCGTGCACCACGGCCGAGCCGCTTCACGGCGCTGCGTTTCGCGTGGCGGGATTTGCGCGGTGGCCTGCGCGGTTTTGCCGTATTCGTCGCCTGCATTGCGCTCGGCGTTGCGGCGATCTCCGGCGTCGGCTCAGTCGCCGCGAACCTCACCGACGGCATTGCCAATGCCGGACAGATGACGCTCGGCGGCGACCTCGCGTTTTCGCTCATTCAGCGGCAGGCGAGCGATGCCGAGCGCGCTTTCCTCGACACGCACGGCACGGTGTCGGCGGCCGCCACGCTCCGCGCCATGGCGCGCACGGCCAGCGGACAGATGACGCTGGTGGAATTGAAGGCGGTCGATGGCGCCTATCCGCTATTCGGATCGGTGGTGACCGACCCCAATTTGGCGCTGCCGGCGCTGTTTGTTGAAAAAGACGGCGCGTTTGGCGCCGCCGCCGACCCGGCTCTGCTCGCGCGCCTCAATCTGAAGCCCGGCGACCGCATCACCATCGGCAGTGCGACGATCGAGCTGCGCGCCGCGCTGATCACCGATCCGGATAAGCTCTCGGACGGTATCGGCTTTGGGCCGCGCGTGCTGGTGAGCGACGCCGCCTTGCGCGCCAGCGGGCTCGTCCAGCCGGGCAGCCTGGTGCGCTGGCGATACCGGCTGCGGCTGCCGGCCGGCACAAGTGATCGCGCGGTGGCGGCGCTCGACAAACAGGCGCAGACCCAATTCCCCGACGCCGGCTGGGAAATCCGCACGCGCGACAAGGCTACGCCGCAGCTCGAACGCAACGTCGAGCGCGTCAGCGAATTTCTCACGCTGGTCGCCCTGGCAACCTTGCTGGTCGGCGGCGTCGGCGTCGCCAACGCGGTCACCGCGCATCTTAATCGCAAGCGCGACGCCATCGGCACGATGAAGGCGCTCGGCGCCAGTGGCGCCAACGTATTCGCAATCTACTGCACCGAGATCGTGCTGGTGGCGGCATTCGCCGCCGCTATCGGGGCGGCTGTTGGCGCGGCTTTGCCATTCGGTGTTGCCTCCTGGCTGAAGATGATTGTCCCGCTGCCCGTCGAGCCGTCACTGCATCCGGCGGTGCTGGCGCTGTCGTTTGGCTACGGGCTTTTGACGGCGCTTGCCTTTGCGTTGTGGCCGTTGGGCCGCGCCCACGACATTTCAGTCTCGATGCTGTTTCGCGACCAGATCGCCACCGAACGGTCCTGGCCGCGTCTGCGTTACGCCATCGCCACGGCCGCGGTCATTGCCGCCTTCGCGGGACTTGCCGTCCTCACCACCTCGCAGCACCGCATCGCCGCGATCTTCATAGCGTCCGCGGCGGCCATTCTGCTCGTGCTGCGGGCGGCCGCACTGCTGGCGATGACCATCGCCCGCCGCCTGCCGCGGCTGCGCTCGACCACGTTGCGGCTCGCGATCGCCAACATCCACCGGCCGGGCGCGCTGACACCGACCGTCATGGTCTCATTCGGGCTTGGCCTCGCACTGCTCACCACCGTGATCGAGATCGACGCCAATCTGCATCGCGAGTTCACCGCCGCGCTGCCCGCCAAGGCACCGTCATTCTTCTTACTCGACATCCCGGCAGCAGCCGCCGAGCCGTTCGACGCGTTCGTGCGCACGCACGCACCAAACGCCACGCTCGAACGCGTGCCGATGCTGCGCGGCCGCATCGTATCGGCGAACGGCGTTAAGGCCGACGATCTCAAGCCGGGAGCGGGCTCACGCTGGGTGCTGCGCGGCGATCGCGGCATCACCTATGCGACCGCGGTTCCGGCCGGTTCGCGCGTGGTTGCCGGTCAATGGTGGAGCGCGAATTACTCCGGCGAGACGCTGGTCTCGCTGGAGAGCAAAACGGCACACGACCTCGACCTGAAAATCGGCGAGACGATCACCGTCAACGTGCTCGGCCGCAACATCACGGCGCGCATCGCCAATCTGCGCGCGGTCGACTGGGAAAATCTCGGCATCAATTTTGTCCTGGTGTTTTCGCCTGGCGCATTTGCTGGCGCGCCGCACACCGACATCGCGACGCTGACCTTCGCGGACGGCGGCACCGCGGCCGAGGAGGCGGCATTGGTCAAGGCGCTCGCCAGCGCCTTCCCGACAGTCACCGCCATCGGCGTCAAGGACGCGCTCGATACGCTCGATGCGCTGATCGGCAATCTCGTGCTGGCGCTGCGGGCCGCGAGCGCGGTGACGCTGTTGGCCGCAGCGCTGGTGCTCGGCGGCGGGCTAGCCGCCAGCCAGCGTTTCCGCATCTACGACGCGGTCGTGCTGAAAACGTTCGGCGCCACCCGCGGACGGCTGCTTGCGGCCTATGCGGTCGAATATTGCCTCGTGGGCCTCGCCGCGGTCGTGGTCGGCGTCGGCATCGGCACGCTCGCCGCGGGCCTGATTGTGACCTGGCTGATGGACTTTCCGTTCGCCTTCGCGGCGGCGCCGGCGGGGGAGGCGGCGGCCGTTGCGCTATTCGTCACACTCCTTCTCGGCCTGGCCGGCACTTTTGCGGCGCTGGGCCGCAAGCCCGCGGAGGTGTTAAGGAATCTTTAGGCGCCGGGCGCGGCCCCAGGCCGCATGAAGAGTTCGTAACGCTGCCAATTTCGGCAGCTACGCATCTGGCGCGGACGAGGCTTTCGCACTAGATTCCAGTCTGCGTATACGGCGCATAGCCGCCGGACGCCAAAGCCCGGCCATGCCGGGCCAACCTAGGGGTATTCACATGTCCGATTTCGATCGGAATCTCGCCGCCCGGTCCGGCTTCGGCACGGCTCAGGTCGCGATCGATGCGGGTCTGCGTGCCTACATGATCCGCGTCTACAATTACATGGCGAGCGGCGTCGCGCTCACCGGCGTCGTGTCATGGCTGACCTATCAGGCGGCTGGCGGCGACGCCATTCAGGTCGCCGGCAGGCAAGTCACCGGCCTGACCAGTTTTGGCCAAGCCATCTTCAGCGGGCCGCTGGCCATCATCCTGCTGCTCGGTACGCTTGGGCTGGTGTTTTTCATGAGCTTCCGCATCAACCGGCTGCAGCCCAGCACCGCGCTGTTGCTGTTCATGGTCTATGCCGGCCTGCTCGGGCTGATGCTGTCGTCGATATTCCTGCAATACACGATGTCGTCGATTTCCCGTACTTTCTTCATCTCGGCCGCCTCGTTCGGCGCGCTGAGCCTGTACGGTTACACGACGCAGCGCGATCTTTCGCCGATCGGCTCGTTCCTGATCATGGGACTGTTCGGCTTGATCCTGGCGATGCTGGTCAACGTGTTCCTCGGCAGCCAAGGTCTGGCCTTCGCGATCTCGGCGATCGGCGTGCTGATCTTCGCCGGATTGACCGCGTGGGACACGCAGCGGATCAAGGAGATGTATAGCGCGATGGACGACGGCACCGTCGCCGGCCGCAAGGCGGTGATGGGCGCCCTGTCGCTCTATCTCGACTTCATCAATCTGTTCCTGTTCATGCTGCGCTTCATGGGCAATCGCCGCTAAGCGCGCCGACCTGGTTCAAACGTTCACCCCCCCGGGCTTCGCAGCCCGGGGGGTTTTTGTTTGCCGGCGCGCGTTGCTCGCTCAGACGCGGCTCTGCCCCGGCCGCGCGCGCAAACACAGCAACGCCGCAAGCGCCGCAAGACACAGCGCCGCTGAAACATAAACCACCGAAACCCCCATGGCGCCGAGCAGAAGGCCGAACAAGAGCGGCGCAAACGCCTGCGCGGCTCGCGCCGGCGCGCCAAGGAGCCCTGTGCGCTCGCCGTAGCCGTCCGGGCCGAATACGGCAAGCGGCACCGTGCCGCGCGCAATCGTCAACAGGCCGTTGCCGGCGCCATAGAGCACGGCAAACGCGGTCGCCCCTGCTGGTCCGACCAGTATCAGCACGGCAGCGCCCAGCGGATGCAGCGCTGCGGCGAAACGGGCAGAGACCAGCGGATGACTGCGGCGCAAGAGCAGAAACTCGACAAGCCGCGCCGCAACCTGCGCCGGCCCGACCAACGCCGCAGCCGCAATCGCCGCGAATGGCGTCGCGCCGGCGCGCTCGAGCAGTTCGGGTAGATGCGCCGCCATCGCGCCGGTAACGAACCAGGCCGCCGCAAACACGAACGCAAGCAGGAACATCTCCCGATAGGGCTTCCAGCCGATCCTTTGTCGTGTGCTGCAAGCCGCCGGATGCGCCACATGGGCCGGGACCGGTAGCAGCAGATTGAGCGGCAGGCCGATGACGACGTTGAGCGCGGCCCAGACCAGCAGGGTTTCGCGCCAGCCGAGCGTATCGTTCAGGAACGTCGACAGCGGCCAGCTCACGGTCGAGGCGAAACCAGCCAAGAGCGTGATCCCGGTGATGGGGCCGCGCGCACCGGTACCGTAAAGCGCCGTCAGCGCCGCAAAGCCGGCGTCATAGAGCCCAAGCGCCATACCGACACCAAGCACAGCCCAGGCGACACACAGCATCACCACGCCATGCGTCACCGCGAGCGCGACCAGGCCGCATGCCAGCACAATATTCGAGAACGCCAGCACGCCGCGTCCGCCGCGCCGGTCAATGAGGCGCCCAACCGCGGGGCCGGCGAATGCAGCAATCAACAGCGCACCGGAAAATGCCCCGAACACCCAGGTGGACGGCACTCCGATGCCCGCAGCAATCGGGCCGGCGAGAATGGCGGGCAAATAATAGCTCGACGCCCAAGCCAAAGTCTGCGCGGTGCCGAGCATGGCGATAACGAGACCGCGTGATCGCTGCGGCGGACTATCCTTCTGCCGGGGATTCAAAAGAACGGCCTTTCCGGCTCACGACACCGGCGCGCGGCCGAAGTCAATTGCGGGGTTGTACCTTTGCAGAATTTCGTGGGCCGCAGTAGTAGCCAGCATCATGAACGAGACGACGGCAGCGCGCCACAGCGTCCTGATCCGGCCGGCAGCAGCGGCCGATTTGGCGGCGGTCACGCGCATCTATGCTTTCGCCGTCGAGCACGGCACCGCGACGTTCGAGATCGAGCCGCCCGACGAAGCCGAGATGGTGCGCCGGCATGCGGCGCTGGCGAACAACGGCTACCCCTATCTGGTCGCAGAACGCGGCGGGACCATTGCGGGCTACGCCTACGCGGGCATTTACCGCGCGCGGCCGGCCTATCACTGGAGCGTCGAGGATTCGATCTACGTGGCGCCGGAATTCTACCGTCAGGGCATCGGGTCGGCGTTGCTGATGCGGCTCATCGCCGAAGCGGAACGGGGCGGCTTTCGGCAGATGATCGCGGTGATTGGCGATTCGGCACAGACGCCCTCAATCGCGGTGCACGCCAGAGCCGGCTTTGCCCATATCGGCACGCTGCGCGCGGTCGGCTTCAAGCACGGCCGCTGGCTCGATACCGTGCTGATGCAGCGCCCGCTGGGCAGCAGCGATACGGTGCCGCCGTAGCGGTCAGACCGCGACCAACCGCACCGAACGGTCGAGCGCGCCGAGCACGCGGTCGAGTTCCTGGCCGCGCCGCAAAATCAGGCCGGTCGCGGAGATGACGCTGTAGGCGCCCTGGCGGCGTTCAAGCCGCGGATTTTTTTCGATGCGGTAGATCGGAACCTCGCAGGCGTGGCGAAATACGGAAAAGACCGCCCGGTCCCTCAGAAAATCGATTGCGTAATCGCGCCACTCGCCGGCCGCGACTTTGCGGCCATAGAGGCTGAGAATTCGGTCTAGCTCGCGCCGGCTGAAAGTGACCTTGGTGGCGGGGACGGTTGCGCGGAATTCACCCCCGCGCCGGGGCGCCCCATCGCGCTCGGCGCGATGGGGGCCCCCTATCGCGCTCGGGTCGGTTTCGCCGATGTTCATGCGGCGCCTCCTGTTTCATTTGGCCATCGTGACAGTGTCTTGGACATTGGCAGTGTCTCGGACATTGGAGCAGTGTCTTGGACATTGGAATTGTCTTAGACATTCGAAGTGTCTCGGAACAGTCATGATCGCGCCTTGCCGGCACGGCCGCAAGAGGCCGGGATGCCGCAAACTCCGGGTGCAATCTGGAAGGCTTTGCAACGAACTACAGACCGGAATACCGGCCTGCGGCAACTTGGCCGGCCTCAATCACGGCTTCGTTAGGCGAATCATAATGGCGCCCTAATTCGGCCCAGCACACGCCGCGCTGGCTTGCGAAACAGAGGACCGTTGCCTCACGGCCCGGCCCGCTTCGTGTTTCGGATTCCTCAGCCCCCCAGCCCCCCGAAATGCGGACGGACCGGGCCAGAGTTTAGTCAACGCGTACGGTTCAATCCCCTAATCTCGGCCGGCGTGACGCCGGCCTTTTTTTTGGGAAAAATTTTCTTGCGAAAAGCTAAGAGAGCGACGCCGAAACGGGGCGCAGTCAGTGGCGGCTGCTGGTTTGCGCGCCGTCGGCCGCCGCCTGATGAGTAAGTATCGTGTAGGCGGCGCCCAGCACGATACCTGGCTTTTGGCGCGTGCCCTCTTGCACGATGACGGCGGCAGCATCGATCTTGCCATTCTCGATCTTGTCAAGCGGCACGCTCCAGTTCGCATCGGCGCCGGCAAAATCCCCGAGCTTGCGCCAGGCGCGCACGACATTGTGATAGACCAGCGTGTGACCACGGTTCTCGCCGCGGCCGACCACAACCGAGATGGCGCGGGCGAGCGGGCACAGCCACACCTCGCCTTGGGTCTGCTTGCCCGGCGCACCCCTTACGGTGACGGACAATTCGTTGCCCGCGATCGCCGCCAGCACGGCGAGCGACATGACTTTCGGATTGCGATCGGTCTCGGCGATGGCATGCTCGATGGCGGCGCGATCACTGCCCACCACGTGCACACCGCCGTTGACGACAAGTTGCGGCGTGTAGACCTGCCGGTCGCCGCGGATCTCCGCGTAGGCGCGCTGCCGCGCCGTATGTCCGGGAAGCGCCAGCGTGTCCTTCCAGCCGAGATAATCCCAGATATCGATCGGCAGGCTGAGCGCGATGAGCGACGGATCCTTGGCCAACTCGCCCAGCAGCTTATCGGCGGGCGGACAAGACGAGCAGCCTTGGCTGGTGAACAGTTCGAGCAGCGCCCGCGGCGCCGCACAGGCAAAGCCTGAGCTTGCGATCAAGATACCGGCAACGAGGGATGCCGACGCGAGGCGGCGACACAGCATTCCGAACTCCACCCCGCAAGCCCCAGAACCAAAACCAAGGCCTGCGACCTGGACGCAGGCCAAACTCAAGGCCCTAGCCCAAATCCAGACCCGCATGACGGTATCGTGACGCGACGTGGGATTGATACCGCCTGCCGGCCTCACCTGCCACTCAATTCGCGGTGAGGCTGGCCCAAATTGGGGCTGCCGCGCCGCAAAAAACCGGCCGACCGATCAAGCCGCGAGCTGACGCAGCACGTACTGCAGAATGCCGCCATTCTTGTAGTAGTCGAGTTCGTCCACCGTATCGATCCGGCAGATCAGCGGGACGCGCTTGAGGCCGCCGTCGGCGGCGACGATCTCGGCGTAAAGCTTCTGATGGGGCTTGAGATCGCCGTGCAGGCCGCGGATCGTGACCTGCTCGTCACCCTTGAGCCCGAGCGTCTGCCACGAGGTGCCCTCCTCGAATACCAGAGGCACCACACCCATGCCGACAAGATTTGAGCGATGGATGCGCTCGAACGATTGCGCGACCACGGCGCGCACACCGAGCAGGATCGCGCCCTTGGCGGCCCAGTCGCGCGACGAGCCGGTGCCGTATTCCTTGCCGGCAAACACGACCAGCGGCACGTTCTCGGACTTGTAGCGCATCGCCGCGTCGTACATCGTCATCCGCTCTTTCGACGGATAGTGAATCGTGTAGCCGCCTTCGACGCCGGGCAGCATCTGATTTTTGATGCGAATGTTGGCGAAAGTACCGCGCATCATCACCTGGTGATTGCCGCGGCGCGTGCCGTATTGATTGAAGTCGCGCGGCCGCACCTGATGGTCGCGCAGATACTCGCCCGCAGGGCTGTCTTCCTTGATCGAACCGGCCGGCGAAATGTGGTCGGTGGTGATCGAGTCGAGGAACAGGCCGAGGATACGCCCGTCGACGATGTCCTCGATCGGCTGGCTGCGCTTCGGCATGTCTTCGAAATACGGCGGGTTCTGCACGTAGGTGGACCGGTCGTCCCACTTGAAGGTCAATCCGCCCTTGACGGAGATCTTGCGCCAATTGGCCTCGCCCTTGAACACATCGCCGTATTTCTTGGTGAACATCTGCTTGTTGATGCTCTTGCGGATCACGGCAGCGATCTCTTTGCTCGTCGGCCAGATATCGCGCAGATAGACCTTGCGGCCCTTCTGGTCGGTGCCGAGCGGAGTCTTGGCGATGTCGATCTGCATCGAACCGGCGATCGCGTAGGCGACGACGAGCGGCGGCGACGCCAGATAATTGGCGCGCACGTCGGCATTGACGCGGCCTTCAAAGTTGCGATTGCCGGACAGCACCGCGGCCGCCACCAGGTCGTTTTTGTTGACGGCTTCGGAGATTTCCTCGGGCAGCGGCCCCGAATTGCCGATGCAGGTGGTGCAGCCGAAGCCGACCAGATTAAAGCCGAGCTGATCGAGATATTTCTGTAGTCCCGATTTCTCGTAATATTCCTCGACCACCTTCGAGCCCGGCGCGAGCGAGGTCTTCACCCACGGCTTCACCGTGAGGCCCTTCTCGACCGCCTTCTTGGCGAGCAGGCCGGCGGCCATCATCACACTCGGATTCGAGGTGTTGGTGCACGAGGTAATCGCCGCGATGACGACATCGCCGTGACCGAGCGTGAAATCGCGGCCTTCGACCGAAACGCGCTTGCTCATTTCGGCTGACTTGCTGAATTCCTTGTCCATCGATTGCGTGAAGCCGCTTTTGACTTCCTTGAGCGCAATGCGGTCCTGCGGACGCTTCGGCCCGGCGAGCGACGGCTCGATCGAGCCCAGTTCGAGCTTGAGCACCTCGGTGAACACCGGGTCGGGCGTGTTCTTGGTGCGATACATGCCCTGCGCCTTGGCGTAGGCCTGAACGAGAGCGAGCAGGTCGGCCGGGCGTCCGGTGTCGCGCAGATAGTGCAGCGTGTCGTCGTCGATCGGGAAGAAGCCGCAGGTCGCGCCGTATTCGGGCGACATGTTGCCGATCGTGGCGCGGTCGGCGATAGACAGCGACGCGAGCCCGGGCCCGAAATATTCGACAAATTTTCCGACGACGCCGCGCTTGCGCAGCATCTGCGTCACGGTAAGGACCAGATCGGTCGCCGTGATGCCTTCCTTGAGCTTGCCGTTCAGTCGTACGCCGATCACTTCCGGCAGCACCATCGAATAGGGCTGGCCGAGCATGGCGGCTTCGGCCTCGATGCCGCCGACGCCCCAGCCGAGCACCGACAGGCCGTTCACCATCGTGGTATGCGAATCGGTGCCGACGAGCGTGTCCGGATAGGCAAGCTCGGTCGCCACGGTCTTGTCCTTGTCGGCGAACTCGATCTTGGCCTTCGCGCTCCACACCGTGCGCGACAGATATTCGAGATTGACCTGATGGCAGATGCCGGTGCCGGGCGGCACCACACGGAAATCCTCGAACGAGTTCTGCGCCCATTTCAGGAAGCGGTAGCGCTCCTGGTTCTGCTTGTATTCCTCTTCGACGTTTTTCTTAAACGAGTCCCGATGACCGAAGAAGTTCACCGCCACCGAGTGATCGATCACGAGATCGACCGGCACCAGCGGATTGATCTTCTTTGGGTCGCCGCCGAGATGCTCCATGGCGTCGCGCATGGCGGCGAGGTCGACCACGGCCGGAACGCCGGTGAAATCCTGCATCAGCACGCGCGCCGGACGGAATGCGATCTCGCGGTCCGATGTCTTGGTCTTGAGCCATTGCGCGACCGCCTGGATGTCCTCCTTGGCGACCGAGCGGCCGTCCTCGTTACGCAGCAGGTTTTCCAGCAGAACCTTGAGCGAAAACGGCAGCCTTGAAATGCCTTTAAGGCCGTTCCGCTCCGCGGCGGGCAGGCTGTAATAGGCATAGGTCTTGGAGCCGACTTTGAGCGGCCGCAAACATTTGAAGCTATCGAGCGAAGCCATGTTTTATTTCCTATCCTCGCCGGCAGGGCACCGGGGCAAGTCGGGAAGCATATTTGCCGGAACGGACGCCAACGGACCGACGGCGACTGGGACGCGGCGGGCGAAGTGGCAACCCGCGATCCGCGACCGGCTTATAAGGTCTTTTCCAGAATTGTGCCAGATCGGCAACGAATAGCCGCTATATCCACACAGTTGCGGCCGTCCGGCCGCGCCAAGGACGCCTTCATGCGGCTTTCCGCTGCGAATCTCGCCTGCCACCGCGGCGGCCGCGATGTCTTCGCCGGCATCAGCTTCACTGTGGCCGCTGGTGAACTTTTAGCCATTACGGGCCGCAACGGCGCCGGCAAATCGTCCCTGTTGCGGACCGTTGCGGGGCTGGTGCGACTGGCTGACGGCAAACTCACGCTGGACGGCGGCGATGCCGAACTGACCATCGCCGAACAGGCCCATTATCTCGGCCACCAGGATGCGCTGAAGCCCTCGCTGTCTGTCGGCGAAAATCTGCGCTTCTGGGCCGGCTTTTTCGGGCAAAACTGCATCACCCTCGATGCCCCGCTGGAGGCCGTCGGTCTCGATGCCCTGGCCGACCTACCGGCCGCCTACCTTTCGGCTGGCCAGCGCCGGCGGCTCTCGATCGCCCGGCTCTTGGCGGTGAAGCGGCCCATTTGGCTTTTGGACGAACCGATGAGCACGCTCGATGCCGCTGCGCAGGAGCGCCTCATCGGCTTCATGCGCGCGCATCTTGCCGAGGGTGGCCTCATCCTTGCGGCGACCCACGGGCCGCTCGGCATGGGCACGACCGAGGAGTTGCGGCTCGACCAACCTGTTCCCTCGCCCGTTGTGGCGGAGGGTCAGGGAGTGCTGCTGTGAGCGAGCTTGCCGCACTCCTCATCCGCGATGTGCGAATCGCCATACGGGTCGGTGGCGGCGCGCTGATGGGCGTGATGTTTTTCCTGGTCGTGGTCGTCATCATGCCCTTTGCGGTTGGACCCGATCTGGCATTGCTCAAGCGGATCGGACCGGCCATCCTCTGGCTCGCCGCATTGCTGGCAAGCTTGCTGGCGCTCGACGGACTGTTCGCCGCCGACCACGAGGACGGCTCGCTCGATCTGCTGCTCATGAGCCGCGCGCCGCTCGAACTGATCGTTCTGGTCAAGGGACTGGCGCATTGGCTCACCACCGGCCTGCCGTTGATCATCGCCGCACCGCTCATCGGGCTCATGCTCAATCTGGACGGCCAGGCGCAGGGCGCGCTGGTGTTGACGCTGTTGGCCGGCACGCCGGCCCTGACCTTCATCGGGCTGATCGGCGCCGCGATTGCGGTGGCCCTGCGCCGCGGCGGGCTGCTGCTCCCCGTTCTGGTCCTGCCGCTCACGGTCCCGGTCCTGATCTTCGGCGTGGGCGCCGTAAACGCGGGATCGGGCGGGCCGGGCCTGTTCGGCACGCCGTTCACGTTCTTGTGTGCACTATCGCTGGCAAGCCTTGTCATCGGCCCGTTCGCCGCAGCGGCCGCGCTGCGGCAAGAAATCGAATAGGCGACGGAACGGCAATGTCCCATTGCTCTCTTACGTCATGCAAATTTGAAATCGCCCAAGCCGCGGATCATTGTATTGCCACGCGCGGCTGCAGTAGGTAGCGGCCAGCCTAAAAGTTTGAGCTCATGAACCCACTCGACCTCGCCAATCCGTCGCGCTTCCTCGCCTTCGCCAATCGCGCCATTCCGTGGCTCGCCGGCGCGACGGTGATCGTACTGGCGTTCGGGCTTAAGCAGGCGATGAATGCGCCGAACGATTATCAGCAGGGCGACACCATCAAAATCATGTACCTCCACGTCCCCTCGGCCTGGCTCGGAATGCTGGGCTGGGGCGTGATGACGGTCGCGGCGCTTGGCACGCTGGTCTGGCGTCATCCGCTCGCCGATGTCGCCGCCAAAGCCGCGGCGCCGATCGGGGCTGGCTTTACGCTGCTCTGCCTTGTGACCGGTTCGCTGTGGGGCAGGCCGGAATGGGGCACCTATTGGGTCTGGGACGCGCGACTCACCTCCGAACTGGTCCTGCTTCTGCTCTATCTCGGCGTCATCGCGCTGTGGCGCACGGTCGAAGACCCCTCGCGTGCCGCGCGCGCGGTCGCGATCCTCACGCTGGTTGGCGCCATCGATCTGCCGATCATCAAGTTCTCCGTCGATTGGTGGAACACGCTGCATCAAGGCGCGTCCGTATTTCGCCTCGGCGGCTCGACCATCTATCCGACCATGCTGGTGCCGCTCCTGATCACGGCGGTCGGTTTCACGCTGTTGTTCCTGACGCTGCATCTCGCCGCGATGCGCAACGAAATTCTGCGCCGCCGCGTGCGCACGCTGCGGCTGATGCAGGCAAGCGCCGCGAACTAACGATGGAGCATATGGACCATATGCCGTTCATCGTCGGCTCCTACGCGGCGGCGGCCGCAGTAATCGTCGTCTTGATCGGCTGGGTGATGCTCGATTTCCGGGCGCAGCGCCGGGCGCTGGCCGAACTTGAAATGCGCGGCGTCACGCGCCGCTCCTCCGGCGCTGCGAGCCGGCCCAAAGACCAAACCAAGGAACAGACCAAGGAACAGACCAAGGAACAGACCAAGGAACAGACCATGGAGCAGGCGGGAGAGCAGGCGGGAGAGCAGGCGTGACCGCAGCCCCTAGCGACATCGCCAAAGCCGGCTGGCGGCGAGTCGCCGTGCTGGCGCCGCTCGCGGTGTTTCTGACAATGGCGGTGTTGTTCTACGTCGGGCTGCGCTCGGGCGATCCGTCGGTCCTGCCCTCGGCGTTGATCGGCCATCCGGCGCCCGATACGGCCCTGCCGCCGATCGCCGGACTGGAGCATGACGGGCAAGCCGTGCCGGGGCTCGATCCGGCGAGCTTCAAGGGCGCCGTCACGGTGATCAACGTATGGGCGTCGTGGTGCATCCCCTGCCATGACGAAGCGCCGGTGCTCATGCAACTGGCGCAGGACAAGCGCTTCCGGCTGGTCGGCATCAACTACAAGGATGACGCCGGCAACGCGCGGCGTTTTCTCGGCCGCTATGGCGATCCGTTCGCCGCGGCCGGCGCCGACGTCAGCGGCCGTTCGGCGATCGACTGGGGCGTCTACGGTGTGCCGGAAACGTTCGTCGTCGGCCGCGACGCACGCATCGCCTACAAGCTGGTCGGCCCGATCACGCCGGATAATTTCGCAACGATGCTTAAGCCGCAGATCGAAAAGGCGCTGGCGGCAAAGTCGTAGCCGTCAGTCTCCGGCCTCGGCCGGTTCCACCGTGTAGCGCTTGAGCAGCGGCGTCTGCAGCGCGGCAAACACGAAGGTGAGCGGCGTCACGCCGAACACCTTGAAATCGACCCAGACGTCGGTCGAAAAATTGCGCCACACGATCTCGTTGAGCACGGCGAGCACGAAGAAATAAATCGCCCAGCGCCAGGTGAGTCTGCGCCAGCCTTCCTCGGTTAGCTGGAACAGCGAATCAAACACCACGCCAAGCAGCGGCTTGTTGAAAAACAGACCGCCGAGCAGCACGGCGCCGAACAGGGCGTAGATGATGGTCGGCTTGACCTTGATGAAGGTGGCGTCGTGCAGAATGAGGGTGAGGCCGCCGAACACAACGACAACGATGGCGGTCACCACCGGCATGATCGGCAGATGCCGCGTCAACGCATAGGAAACGGCGAGCGCGCCCAGCACGGCCACCATGAAGGTCGCGGTCGCAGCAAAGATGCCGTAACGCGAATTAGCGAAAAAGAACAGAACGAGGGGCCCAAGATCGAGCAAGATCCTGAGCAACGGATTGAGCTGCGGCTTTGACGTCGATTCCATTCCGACTCACATAGCGTCAGCGTTGGCTTTTGTCATGCGTCGCTCGCTGCCTCGAGTCCGGCAATGGCGCGGGCGAAATCGCGCGCGGAAAATGGCGCCAGATCCTCGACATTCTCGCCGACCCCGATGAAATGCACCGGCAGTTTGAACTTCTCGGCCAGCGCCACCAGGATACCGCCGCGCGCGGTGCCGTCGAGCTTGGTCATCACCAGGCCGTTGACGCCTGCCGTCTTCTGAAAGATCTCGACCTGCGACAGCGCGTTCTGCCCGACCGTGGCGTCAAGCACAAGCAATACGGCGTGCGGCGCCGAGGGTTCGGCCTTCTTGATGACGCGCAGCACCTTTTCCAGCTCGTTCATCAGCTCGCTACGGTTCTGCAGCCGGCCGGCGGTGTCGACCAGCAGGACGTCACTGCCTTGCTGTTTAGCCGCAACGATCGCGTCGAACACCAAACCGGCCGCATCGGCGCCGGCCTCGCGCGCAATGAACGCAGCGCCGGTTCGCGTCGCCCAGATTTTCAGTTGATCGATCGCGGCAGCGCGGAACGTATCGGCCGCGGCCATCATGACGGTTCGCCCCTCGGCACGGAATTTTTCGGCAAGCTTGCCGATGGTCGTGGTCTTGCCGGAACCGTTGACGCCGACCACCAGGATGACGAACGGCTTGTGCTCCGGATCGATGACGAGCGGAAGTGCCACCGGCGCCAGCACCGTCTCGACCTCAGCCGCCACGACCGCCTTGACCTCATCGGCCGAAATTCCTGCTTCGTAGCGGCCGTCGGCCAGCGCCGCGGCGATGCGGTCGGCGGTCGGCACTCCGAGATCGGCGCGAATCAGCACGTCCTCGATCTCCGCAATGGTCGCCGCGTCGAGCTTGCGCTTGGTGACAAGATCCGCAATGGCGCCGCCGAGCGCAGACGAGCTGCGCTTCAGGCCGCCGGTCAGCCGTTGCCACCAGCTTTGCTTCTGCGTCTGTGCGGTCGTGTCATTCATTCCGGTAACACTGTTGGTATCGAGGGGCCCGTGATAGCGGTTTCCCCCATGCAGGCAAACCAGTCAGGCCAACCATGACCTCCGAAGAGATGGTGTCGCGGCTGCTTTATCGCGACGGGCTGATGCTGGTGATCGACAAGCCGGCGGGTTTAGCCGTGCATCAGGGGCCGCCCAACAGCAAGGACCGCAGCCGGGAATGCCTGCAGGACCATTTTGACGCGCTTCGCTTCGGCCTGCCCCGACCGCCATCGCTGGGCCACCGGCTCGACCGCGACACCTCGGGCTGCCTCGTGCTCGGCCGTCACCGCAAGGCGCTGGCGCACCTTGGCAAGCTGTTCAGGAACGGAGCGATCGACAAAACCTACTGGGCGGTGGTCGAAGGTTCGCCGGAAACCGATGAGGGCACGATCGAACTGCCGCTCGGCCGCCTCGACGTCACGCGCGGCTGGTGGATGAAACACGATCCGCAGGGCCAGCCGGCGGTCACGAAGTGGAAAGTGATGGGCCGCGGTTGCGCTGCTGCTGGTGGAGAGAAAATAGCCTGGCTCGCGCTCGAACCGCTGACCGGGCGCACACATCAGCTCCGCGTGCACTGTGCTGAAACGGGCTGGCCGATCGTCGGTGATGCGATTTACGGCAACGCGCCACGATCCGGCGGGCCGATCATGCGCCTGCACGCGCGCGAAATCGTGGTGCCGCTTTACAAAAATCGCGACCCGATCCGCGTCACCGCGCCGGTGCCGGAACACATGCGCGAGCCACTCGCCGCGTGCGGGTGGGATGGGGAAGGCGAGGTGCCGACCCCACGCGTCATTCCGGAGCCCGAGCCAACGGGCCCGCGCTAAGTCGCGCGCCACTTCGGGCCGGACCCCTTGGCGCGATCCGGATGACGGCTCAATAAATTGTTTCTTTGATCCTTGCCGGCGCAGCGCGGTCGTGCTCCGGACCGCCCATCTTACCGTCCGTCAGTTCAGCCAGAATCGACCCGGGTGTCGGCAAGGTCTTACGATCAACTTTGCTCGCGGGGTCCCACAGCTTCGAACGGATGATCGCCTTGGTGCACTGGAAATAGGCGCGCTCGACCGTGACCAGCAACACGCATTTTGGCACCTTGCCGTTCATGGCAAAGCTTTCGGTCAGTTTGGGATCGGTCGAAATGGTGGCGCGGCCGTTGACCCGCATCGTCTCCCCGACCCCGGGGATCAGGAACAACACTGAGATGCGCGGGTCGCGCACCAGGTTGCGCAAGGAATCGATGCGATTGTTGCCGCGACGGTCCGGGATCGCCAGCGTATGTTCGTCAAGCACGCGCACAAAACCGGGCGGGTCGCCGCGCGGCGAGCAGTCGAGACCTTCGGGACCGCACGTCGCTACGACGCAGAACGGCGCGGCTTCGATCAGATTACGGTATTGCGGCGAGATATGGTCGATTTCCTTGAATACCGCCGGACCGTAGGGCGCATCCGAATAGAGCTTTTCAAGCTCCGCGGTCGTCGCGATAGTGTGATCGTGGCCGTTCTGATCCATCGGCGCTCTCCGTAGCGGCGCAAGTTTACCTCACGCAGCCAGTAATTGTCTGCCGTCATGCGCGGCGATTTTCACGTCGACAATTTGTCCTGCGCTGCCAGGCTGAACCAGTTTGACCTTGGTGAATTGGGCGGTGCGGCCCAAGCCTTGCGACTCGATGAGCACGCGTCGAACCGCGCCGATCTCGGCGTCGAGATGACGCTCCAGCGCCAGTGCACCGCGCTCGCGCAGCCGCCGGGCGCGTTCCTTGACCACATCGCGCACGACCTGCGGCATGCGCGCCGCAGGCGTGCCGGGCCGCGGCGAGAACGGAAACACATGCAGGTGCGTCAGCCCGCATTCACCGATCAGATCGAGCGAATTCTGAAACATCGCTTCGCTTTCGGTGGGGAAGCCGGCAATCAGATCGGCGCCAAACACGGTGTCGGGCCGCAGCTGCCGCACCGCGTGGCAGAACGCGATGGCATCGGCCCGTAAATGCCGCCGCTTCATGCGCTTGAGGATGAGGTCGTCGCCCGATTGCAGCGACAGATGCAGGTGCGGCATCAGTCTTTCGTCGCTGGCGAACGCATCGAGCAGATCGCGATCGGCCTCTACCGAGTCGATCGAAGACAGCCGCAGCCGCTTCAGCTCCGACACGTCCTTAAGGATGCGCTTGACCAGCGTGCCCAAGGCGGGCACGCCGGAAAGGTCCGTGCCATAGCTCGTGATATCGACGCCGGTCAGCACGACTTCCAGATACCCGTGCGCGACGAGCCGGCGCACGTCCTCGACGACGGCATCCATCGGCACCGAGCGCGAATTACCGCGGCCGAACGGAATGATGCAGAAGGTGCAGCGGTGATCGCAGCCATTCTGCACCTGCACGAAGGCGCGGGTACGGGCCGAGAACGTATCGATCAGGTGCGCGGCGCTTTGTTTGATCGCCATGATGTCGCCGACGATCGCCTTCGGCACGTTTGTGTTTATGCGCGCAGCGCCGACACTGGCCCAGGCACTCGGAGTAAGCTTTTCCGCGTTACCGAGGACGCGGTCGGCCTCCGGCATCGCAGCGAAGGTCTGCGGTTCGGTCTGCGCCGCACAGCCGGTGACGACGATGTTGGCGGCCGGCCGCTCGCGGCGCAGCGCGCGGATCGACTGGCGCGCCTGGCGCACGGCCTCCGCTGTCACCGCGCACGTATTGATCACTACGGTGTCGCTGAGCCCGGCCTGTTCGGCGTTGCGGCGGATCACTTCGGACTCGGCGGCGTTGAGCCGGCAGCCGAAGGTGACGACCTCCACGCTCATCACGCGGCCCCCGCGCCGGCCAGCAAGGCCGCATTGAAGCGGCCCTTGTGTTCGTATTCGACGGGTCCGGTCATCAGCACATGATCGTCGCCGGCGCGCCATTCGATCACGAGATCGCCGCCAGGCAACGTCACCGTGACCTTGCGCTCGGTGCGCCGCAGCCGCGCGGCAGCGACAGCAGCGGCGCAAGCCGCCGAACCGCACGCCTTGGTCAAACCCGCGCCGCGCTCCCAGGTGCGGATCACCAGATGATCGCGCGCCGGCACGGCAGCGAGCGTGATGTTGGCGCGCTCGGGAAACATCGGATGGTTTTCAAGCAGTGGGCCGAGTTTCTGCAGATCGAAGGCGTCAGGATCGTCGACCCAGAAGATGGCGTGCGGATTGCCCATGCTGACAACCGACGGCGAATGCAGGATCGGCGCACCGCGCGGGCCGATCTCAAGTTCGATCGCCCGCGTATCGGGAAATTCCTCGGCCAGCGGGATTTCATTCCAGCGAAAGCGCGGCCGGCCCATATCGACCGTGAAGCGCCCCTCGCCGGCCTGCCAGCACGCAATGAGACCGGCCGTGGTTTCGAAGGTGAGCGCGGCCTTGCCGGTCGCGGCGCCCACCAGAGAGGCGACGCAGCGCATGCCGTTGCCGCAGGCGCCCGCCTCCGAGCCGTCGTTGTTGTAGATGCGGACCAGCGCATCCAAGCCGGCGCGCGACGGATAGAGCGCCATGAGCTGATCGTAGGGTTCTTGGCCGGCAGCCGCGCGCGCCTCGGCCGCCTCGACGGGGCGCGGCGAATCACGCAAATCGACAATCACGATCTCGTTGCCGAGACCATTCATTTTGACGAAATCGCGATTGGCCAGCGCGCTCATGATAATGCCCGATTATGAGGGACTTATATGAGGACTTGGGCCGCCTGCGCCAGTAGGATCGCACTGGTTGAGACTGGCCGAGGGCAACGAAACCCTACACGCGGCGCCCGCCGGACGCGCCGGTTCGGCACACAAGGAGAGCCTGATGTTCCTGCGCATTGCGCGCTTTAGCGGGACCGCCGCGGCGTTCGCCATGACTGTCGCGCTTGCCGCCGCGCTGACGCTGCCGCAGCCGTCGCACGCACAAACAGCGCCACCCGCGGCCGCGCCAACAACGACGCCGGCCGCCGCGCCGCCTGCGCCTGCACCGGCTGCCAAACCCGAGAGCAAGCCGGCGGAGCCGACGCCTGTCGCCCCCGAAGGCATCACCACCAAGCCGACCGATGCGTTCGGCGAGGACGTGACTCTGACCGCAAAGCCGATCGTTTACATCAAGGGCTCAGGCACCTGGGACAAAGCCTACGTCACCATCAGCGGGGCGTTGAAGAAAGTCGAAGCCTACGTCGCCAAGGCGGGGCTGAAGACCGATGGCCAGCCGATGACGATCTTTCTCGCCACCGACGATCTCGGCTTCGATTACGAAGCCGCAGTGCCGCTCGCGGAGGCACCCAAGGACCCGCCGCACGGCGAAATTTCAGCCGGCGAATCGCCCGACGGCCGCGCGCTCAAATTCGTCCATCGCGGCTCGTATGACTCGCTCGACGATACCTACGAGGCGATCACCAATTATCTCGATGACAAGCGGCTGGAATCGAAGAACGTGCTGATCGAGCAATACGTGACCGACCCGGTGACCGCAGATCCGAAAAATCTCGTCATCAATATTTTCGTGTTGGTGAACTGACCTCGTCATTGCGAGGCGCGAAGCGACGAAGCGAATCCAGATTGGTGAGCTGAAGGCTGGATTGCTTCGCGGAGCCTGTCATCGGACCGCGCGACTTCGCGCGGGTCCGTTGGCTCGCAATGACGCATCCCTTACAGCTCCCAGACCTGCCCCGGTCGCGGCGTGCGGAAGCGCTCGGCCGAAATTCCTGTCGAGTGCAGCGCCTCGGCAAGCGCGACGAGCGGCGCGTCGATGGCCTCGTCGGTGAGCTGAAACGTGCCGTAGTGATGGCCGAGGGCGAACTCGGCGCCGCTATCGATGAAGGCCTGCACCGACTCGGCCGGGTTCATATGGGCGCTGCGCATGAACCAGCGCGGCTCGTAGGCGCCGATTGGCAGAAGCGCGAGGCGGATCGGACCGTGGCGCTCGCGGACGAGGTGGAAATTGCGCCCCTCACCGTACCCGGAATCGGCAACGTAATAGAGACGCCCGCCCGGCGTCTCTATTACGAACGAGGCCCATAGCGACATGTTGCGGTCGGACAGGCTACGCGCCGACCAGTGCTGCGTCGGAACAAGGATGAGCGAAACGCCCGCGCCAACGTCGACGCGATCGCCCCAATCGTAAGCCTCGGCCGCAATCGCCGGATCGCGCCCGCGCATGATCGCGTCGTTGCCGAGCGGCGTGATCACGCGCGGCCGGTGCGTGGCGGCAAGCCGCGACAGCGACGCCATGTCGAGATGATCGTAATGGCCGTGCGACACCAGCACGACGTCGATCGGCGGCAGGTCCTCAAAGGCGATGCCGGGATCGTTAACGCGTTTCGGTCCGATCCAGCGGAATGGCGACGCGCGCCGCGACCAGACCGGGTCGAGCAGGATGTTGCGGCCTGCGGTCTGGATCAGGAAGCTTGCGTGGCCCACATAGGACACGCGCACGGCTCGCCCTTCAACGCGCGCCGGCGGACGGTCAGCGTAGGGCGACGGCGCCCAGTCGGGCCATTTGGCCCGCTTTCCGCGCTGGCGTCGGTCGAAGCTCCAGCGCAACAGGTCCCAACGGCCACGCGACGGGCTGCGCAGCGGGTTGAAGAACGATTCGCCGTCGAAATGATCGGAAACCGGGCCCTGATAGTAGCGCGACTTGGGGGCAATCATGGGGGCAATATAGGCGCGGTGTCGGCCGTGCCGAGCGGTTGACGTAGCAGGCATTCGCACCTATTTTCGCGCCGCTTTCGTAAGTGACTGACGTCAGACACCGCCCGACCGGCCCGAGAGACCGGAGGCAACCGCCCGACAGCGCGATGCGCCCTCGGGCGGCTTTGTGTTTTCTCTTGCTGCATCATTCCGGACTCGCCGCTTCCGCGGCGATCCGGAATGACGAGGAAGATACATGTTCGACTCGCTGTCCGATCGGCTGAACGGCATCCTCGACCGCCTGACCCGGCGCGGCGCGCTGTCTGAGGCCGACGTCGAGGCGGCTTTGCGCGAAGTGCGCCGCGCGCTGATCGAGGCCGACGTGGCGCTCGATGTCGCCCGAGCCTTCACCGACGAGGTCAAAAAACGCGCGGTCGGCGTCGACGTCATCAAGTCGGTCACGCCCGGCCAGATGGTCGTGAAGATCGTGCATGAACAGTTGATCGAGACGCTCGGTTCGAGCGCGCAGCCGATCGATCTCAACGCGGCGCCGCCGGTCGTGATCATGATGGTCGGCCTGCAAGGCTCGGGCAAAACCACCACCACGGCGAAAATCGCCAAGCGGCTGACCGAGGTCGGCAAGCGCAAGGTGCTGATGGCCTCGCTCGACACGCGCCGGCCGGCCGCCATGGAGCAACTCGCGGTGCTCGGCCAGCAGGTCAGCGTCGAGACGCTGCCGATCGTCGCCGGCCAGACGCCAGTGCAGATCGCCGGCCGCGCGCAGCAGGCGGCTCGGCTCGGCGGCTACGACGTGGTGATGCTCGACACGGCCGGCCGGCTGACGCTCGATGAGGCGCTGATGAGCGAGGCGGCCGATGTCCGCCGCGCCGCCAATCCGCATGAAATTCTGCTGGTCGCCGACGCGCTGACCGGCCAGGACGCCGTCAATCTGGCGCGCGCCTTCAACGAACGGCTCGACATTACCGGCATCGTGCTGACCCGCATCGACGGCGACGGCCGCGGCGGCGCCGCGCTGTCGATGCGCGCCGTCACCGGCAAGCCGATCAAGCTCATCGGCACCGGCGAAAAACTCGACGCCATTGAAGATTTTTATCCGCAGCGCATTGCCGACCGCATTCTCGGCATGGGCGACATCATCTCGCTGGTCGAAAAAGCCGCAGCCACAATCGACGCCGAGAAAGCGGCGCGCGCCGCGGAAAAAATGCGCCGCGGCGCATTCGATCTCGCCGATCTGCGCGAGCAGCTGGCGCAGATGAAGACCATGGGCGGCATGAGCGGGCTGATGGCGATGATGCCCGGCATCGCCAAGATGAAAAATCAGATCGCCGAGCGCAACCTCGACGAGACGCTGCTCAAGCGGCAGATGGCAATTATCGATTCGATGACGCCGGCCGAGCGGCGACATCCCGATATTCTCAAAGCAAGCCGCAAGCGGCGCATCGCCGCCGGCTCCGGCACCAAGCCCGAAGACATCAACCGACTGCTGAAGATGCATCGCACCATGGCAGACGTGATGAAGGCGATGGGCGGCGCCAAGCGCGGGCCGATGGCCGGCCTCGCCAGCATGCTCGGCATGGGCGGCGGCATGCCGGACCCGGCGCAGATGGCAAAGCTCGCGGCCAAAATGCCGGGCGGGCTGCCGGCCGGAATGCCCGGCGCGCCGGGCTTGCCGCCGAACATGCCGGGTCTGCCGCCGAATTTCCCCGGCCTGGGTGCAATGCCGAAACTTCCTGGCGGGCTTCCCGGCCTTCCGGGGTTCCCGGGAAAGAAAAAGTGAACGCAATCTCCAAACACCGTCATTCCGGGGCGCCGCCTAGCGGCGAGCCCGGAATGACAAATTAGGAAGGACCAAAATGTCTCTCGTTATTCGTATGGCACGTGCCGGCACCAAGAAGCGGCCGTTCTATCACATCGTCGTTGCCGACAGTCGCTCACCGCGCGACGGCCGTTTCATCGAGCGTCTCGGCCATTTCAATCCGCTATTGCCGAAGGAAAAAACCGAGCGGCTGAAATTCGATCTGGAAAAAGCCAAGGCCTGGATGGCCAAGGGCGCGCAGCCGTCGGATCGCGTGATGCGTTTTCTCGACGCCGCCGGCGTGTTGAAGCGCGAGAAGCGCAACAATCCCGAGAAGGCGGTACCGCGCAAAGAACGTAAGGCCCAAGAAGAAGCCGCCAAGGCAGCGGCAGCTGCGGCTCCCAAGCCCGCCGCAGCGCCGGCTGCCGCTTCATAAGCGCGAGCGATGGCGGCCGGCGCGCGGGTTTGTGTCGGGCAGATCGGCGCGGCGCATGGCGTGCGCGGCCAAGTGCGGCTGCGCTCGTTCACGGCCGATCGGCAGGCGGTCGCGAGCTACGGACCGTTTGAAACCGAGGACGGCCAGGTGGTCGCGATCGAAGCGTTGCGGCCCGTCAAGGATCATTTCGTGGCAACGCTTGCCGGCATCCGCGATCGCGACGCTGCCGCGCGACTGGTCAACGTGAAGCTCCTTGTGCCACGCGAACGACTGCCGGAGATCAACGAGGCGGACGAGTTCTATCACGCGGACCTGATCGGACTTTTGGCCGTCAATCCGGCGGGAGACAGACTCGGCACCGTCGTTGCGGTCCACAATTTCGGCGCCGGCGATCTGATCGAGGTGCGGCTGGACGCCAAGGACAAGACTGAATTGATCGCGTTCAACGAGAGCGACGTGCCGAGTGTCGATCTCGGCGCCGGGCGGATCGTGATCCAACCCTCGCCCGTTGCGGAAGAAGACGGCGGTGCCGAGCCGGCTCTCCCCGGCAAACGAAGAGGCTGAGATGTGGCGGGCCGGCGTGCTTTCCATTTTTCCCGACATGTTTCCGGGACCGCTCGGCCAAAGCCTCGCCGGCAAGGCGTTGGCCGCCGGCGCGTGGGCGCTCGACGTCGCCGATATCCGCGGCTTCGCCACCGACAAGCACCGTACCGTGGACGACACGCCGGCCGGCGGCGGCCCCGGCATGGTGATGAAGGCCGATGTGCTGGCGCGCGCCCTCGATGCCATCGTGCAGGAGGGCCGGCCGCGGCTCCTGATGTCGCCGCGCGGAGTGCCGCTGACCCAGACCCGGGTCGAAGCGCTCGCCGCCGGGCCCGGCGTCATCCTGGTCTGCGGCCGGTTCGAGGGGGTCGACGAACGGGTCATCGCCGCGCGCAGTCTTGAGGAGGTGTCGATCGGCGACTACGTCCTGTCGGGCGGCGAGATCGCCGCCATGGCGCTGATCGACGCCTGCGTACGGCTCCTGCCCGGCGTGATGGGGGCTGCAGAATCCATCTCGGAAGAGAGTTTTGCCGGCGGCTTACTCGAATATCCGCACTACACCCGGCCACAGATGTTCGAGGACCGGCCGATCCCCGACGTGCTGCTTTCGGGCGACCACGCCAAGATCGCCGCCTGGCGCCGCGCCGAGGCGGAGCGGCTCACCCGGGACCGGCGGCCGGATCTCTGCGCAGGCCGTGACGAGAACGTGACAAAGCCTGCGCGGTAGCGTAGAAGCTCGCCCCAACCCGTAGCAACTCAAGCCCGCAACGGCGCGACGCCAGCGCAGCCGATGGAGAATTCGCCATGAACCTGCTCAAACAACTTGAAGCCGAACAAGTGGCGAAGCTGACTGCCGGCAAGGAGATTCCCGAGTTCCAGCCAGGCGATACGGTGCTGGTCAACGTCAAGATCATCGAAGGCGAGCGCAGCCGCGTACAAGCCTACGAGGGGGTCTGCATCGGCCGCGCCGGGGCGGGTATCAACGAGAACTTCACGGTGCGGAAAATCTCGTATGGCGAAGGTGTCGAGCGCGTGTTTCCGCTCTACTCGCCGATGATCGACTCGATCAAGGTGGTACGCAAAGGCAAAGTGCGCCGCGCCAAGCTCTATTACCTGCGCGGCCTGCGCGGTAAGTCCGCACGCATTGTCGAGCGTGTGGACCACGTCGCGGCAGCGGAAGCCCGCGGCGGGAAGGACAAGGCTGCGGAGTAATTCGCGCGCTTTCGTCATTGCGAGGAGCAACGCGACGAAGCAATCCACTCTTTCAGCTCATTAAGCTGGATTGCTTCGCTTCGCTCGCAATGACGGTCGAGATTTATTCCACCTCCACCGTCTTGAAATCCGCCGGCAGCACGATCTCCAGCACTTCGCAGTCGTCCGAATAGTCGAGCACCTTGTGCTTGATGCGCGCCGGCTGAAGCCAGGCGCTTCCGGTCTGCATCGTGACGGCGCCCTGCCCGTCGAGCTCGGTCTTGATCCAGCCCTTGAGCACGTAGATCATCTGAAACTCGACGTCGTGGAAATGCAGTTTTGAGACCTCGTCCGGCAGGCACGGCGGCACGAAGCGGATGACGTGTGCCTGCACCATGCCGCCGGTCGCTTTGCTCATGCCGAGGTCGCGATATTTGGCATAGCGGCGCAGGCCGCCGTCGAAATCCTGCTCGCGCAGGTGATTGGCGACGAAGCTGTGTTTGCGCCGCGGCTTGGCTTTGGTCTTCGCAACTGGTCGCGCGCGGCGCGCGCTCGTCTGCGCGCGTTTGACGGCCCGCGCGGTCCGCGAGGAGAATTTCGCCTTTGCTTTGGACTTCGCCTTGGCCATGAGTGTCTCCCTCGTTTGGTTCGATTAGTTTTTGCCCCACAGTTCTTTAGACGCCAGCCGCGCGCCTTCCGCCAGCGCCGATAACTTCGCCCACACCAGGTCGTCGTGCAGCCGCCCACCGAGCCCGCAATCGGTGCCCGCTACCACATTCTCCCGCCCGACGATGTCGGCGAAAGTTTTGATGCGTTGCGCGACCAGCTCGGGATGCTCGACGATATTGGTGGCGTGGCTGACCACACCCGGAATGATGAATTTGCCGGCCGGCAGCTTGACGTCTTTCCACACCGTCCATTCGTGCTGGTGACGCACGTTGCCGGCCTCGAAACTGTATGCCTGCGCGCGCACTTCGAGCACCAGATCGATGATCTCCTTGAGCGGCAGGTCGTGCGTATGCGCGCCATGCCAGGAGCCCCAGCAGAAATGGTGGCGCACGCGATCCTCCGGAATGCCGGCAAGCGCGTGGTTGAGCGCGTCGACGCGGATTTTCATACGCCGCCGATATTCGGCGATGCTCGGTTCAGGCTTGATCATATCCCATGCATCCGCCAGGCCCGGATCGTCGATCTGCAGGATGAAGCCGGCATCCACCACTGCGCGGTACTCATCGCGCAGCGCGTCCGCTACCGCGAACATGAATTCTTCCTCAGTGGCGTAGTGTTCGTTGAAGATGTGATGATCGAGCCAGCCTGCCGCGAACACGCAGATGAACGCCTCCTCGGCGCCGTCGGCAGCCTTGAGCGCGTCGCTGAAAATCTTGACCTCGCGTTTGATAGCATCGGTCGCGCGGCCCTGGATGGGACCGTTCACCATCATCTTGGTCGTGGGAAAGAACCGCGGCTCTTCTCCGGGTACGCAGAACATCGTGCCGGCGCGGTCCATGGCGGCGTAGAGCCCGGGGAAAGCGTCACGTTCGCGGGTTTGCTGCCGCGCCGTGGCGAGTTCGCCGGGCCGCAGCGCCCGCGTCGTCACGCCGGTGAATTGCTGCCCGTAATACGCGAAGTTCCGGTCGTTCCAGAATTCGCCGTCACCGACGCAACTGATGCCGATCTGCACCTGTTTGCGGATAACCTCGGCCACCTGGGTGGTGATATCGGCGCTTGCCGGTGCGACCGCCGGTAGCCGCCCCGCATGTGTGGTTCGGATCGCGCCTTCACTCCGCCGCATGTGTTTCCATCCCTTGTGCCGGCTTGCCTTGTGCCGGCATGCCTTGTCCCGCCATGAGCCTAGCGCATCGGCGGCAGCGACAGAATGGCCGGTCTTTTCCTCGGCCGCCTGAGGCGCTAAATGACGCGCAGACAAGCGTCACTGCGCCGACGGTGAGGAGTATTCCGGAATGGCCAAAGCCCGCACTTTGTACGATAAAATCTGGCAAGACCATCTGGTCGACGAACAGCCGGACGGCACGTGCCTGATCTATGTCGATCGCCATCTCGTGCACGAGGTGACGAGTCCGCAGGCATTCGAGGGGCTGCGCCTCGCCAAGCGCAAGGTGCGCGCGCCCGACAAGACGCTGCTCGTGGTCGATCACAACGTGCCGACCACCGACCGGCGGCAGAAGAATCCCGATCCGGAAAGCGAGGCGCAGATCGCCTACTTGGCGGAGAACGCCAAGCTGTTCGGGCTCGAATACTACGACGAGTTCGATAAGCGTCAGGGCATCGTCCACATCATCGGCCCGGAGCAGGGCTTCACGCTGCCGGGCGTCACGCTGGTGTGCGGCGACAGCCACACCGCGACCCATGGCGCGTTCGGCGCCCTCGCCTACGGCATCGGCACCTCGGAGGTCGAGCACGTCCTGGCGACGCAGACGCTGATCCAGACCAAGTCAAAGAACATGCGCGCCATCGTCGACGGCAAGCTGCCCGAGGGCGTCACCGCCAAGGACATCATTCTCGCCATCATCGGCGAGATCGGCACCGCCGGTGGCACGGGCTTTGCGCTCGAATATGCCGGCGAGGCGATCCGCGCGCTGTCGATGGAAGGCCGCATGACGGTGTGCAACATGTCGGTCGAGGCCGGCGCCAAGGCGGGCTTCATCGCGCCCGACGAAAAGGCCTACGCTTATCTGAAGGACCGGCCGAAGTCCCCGAAGGGCAAAGCCTGGGACGACGCTGTGCGTTATTGGGACACACTGCGCACAGACGACGGCGCGCATTTCGATCGCGAGATCAGACTCGATGCCGGCAAGCTCCCACCGCTGGTGACCTGGGGCACCAGCCCCGAACAGGTCATCTCGGTTACCGGCCGCGTGCCGCGGCTCGAAGACATCACCGACGCCAACAAGCGCCAGGCCGCCGAACGCTCGCTCGACTATATTGGGTTAAAGGGCGGCGAGAAGATCACCGACATCGCGATCAACCGCGTGTTCATCGGCTCGTGCACCAACGGCCGCATCGAGGATTTGCGCGCGGCCGCCAAAGTGGCCGACGGCAAGACGGTCAACGCCAACGTCAAGGCGATGATCGTGCCGGGCTCGGGTCTCGTCAAAGAGCAAGCCGAAGCCGAAGGGCTCGACAAAATTTTCGTCAAGGCAGGCTTCGAGTGGCGCGAGCCGGGATGCTCGATGTGCCTCGCGATGAATCCCGACAAGCTCGCTCCCGAGGAACGCTGCGCCTCGACCTCAAACCGCAACTTCGAAGGACGCCAGGGCTACAAGGGCCGCACGCACCTCGTCTCGCCCGCCATGGCGGCTGCCGCTGCCATTGCCGGGCATTTTGTTGATGTGAGGGAGTGGAAGTGAGTGTCATTCCGGGCGCGCGAAGCGCGAGCCCGGAATAACCTTAGCCCCTGACCCACCAGCAATGCGTCAGCGGATAAAGCACCGGCCCGCTCGGCCGATATTGCAACTGCAGCCGCTCGACGCAGCGGCGATAGATGCGCGGATAGCGATAAAGCCGCGGTGTGATCTCGATGCGCGGGCGCGCGTGCCGGATGCGCGACGGATAGACTTCCCTCGGTGCGCTCTGCGCCATCGATGGCGTCGAAGACGCTGCGCCAAGAAGCGCGAGACCAAGGACCAGAACGACAGATTTCACTGACATCGACGCCTCACAACTCGGCCCACGCCGCACTATACCACCTTCACTTGGCGGAGAGACCATCCGCGTCGCGGCGTAGCGCAATCTAACTCCCCTCACCCACCCTCGCTTTCTGGGCTACATTTCGACCATGTCCGATCGCGCCATCGATCCACTTGCCTGGCGGCCAGTGAAGGCTCCTTCGCTCGCCGCATTTGAGGTTCTGGCCGGCGACGTCTTCCGCCATCTGCCCAAAGGATTCCGCGACCTGTGCAGCAACATGGTGATCCAGGTCGATGACTTTCCGTCGCACGACGTGATGCGCCGCATGGGCATCAGAAGTCCGTACGGTCTGCTTGGCCTGTTCCACGGCGTCGGCCTGCCATTCCGTTCCGAGAGTTCACTGCCGCTGATGCCCAACATGATCTGGCTATACAGACGGCCCATCCTCGACTACTGGGCCGATCACGACGAAACCCTCGGCGCAGTCGTCAAGCACGTGCTGGTGCACGAAATCGGCCATCATTTCGGTCTGTCCGATGACGACATGCACGCGATCGAGAATGCGACGGGCGGGACGTAGGGGCGGCCCTTGTGGCCGCCCAGCCTGATGCGTTGTAGGGCACCCACGAGGGCGCCCCTACGGATCGCGGTGGCGCATCCGCAGCGAACCAAAAGGAGCAAGACAATGCGAATAGACGGCGGATGTCATTGCGGCTTCATCACCATCGAGGGCGAAGCCGATCCGGAGAAGACGCAGATCTGTCACTGCACCGATTGCCAAACCGGCACCGGCTCGGCGTTCCGCATTTCCATCCCGGTGCCCGGCGCATCGTTCAAGATGACCGGGCAGCCGACGACGTATCTGAAAACTACCTCCGACAGCGGCCGGCCGCGCGTACAGGCGTTCTGCCCGAAATGCGGCTCGCCGATCTATTCGACGACGGCAGGCGACGGCGTGCAACCGTCCTACACAGTGCGGGTTGGCCTCCTGCGCCAGCGCGACCAGCTTGCGCCGCGGCGGCAGCAATGGTTCCGCTCCGCACGCCCTTGGGTGACGGAGCTTGCATCGGTGCCAAAGAGCGAGAAGCAGAGCTGAGGAGGACTCGTGTCCCGGGCGCAGTGCAGCACGTAGTGCAACGGAGTGATGCACTGCAGAACCGGGACCGTTACAAATTCGGAATTTGAGACGATCCCGGATCAGCGGCGCACCGTTTCACGCTGCGCCGCATCCGGGAAACAACCTAATTTCAGCTCTTCATGCCGGCGGCGCGCGCCACCGCGGTCCAGCGCGTGTTCTCCTTGCGCAGAAATTCCGCAAACGCGTCGGGACCCGCTTCAAGCGGATCGTAGCCCTGCTTGCGCAGTGACTCCACGGTTTGCGGCGTGTGCATCGCCTTGCTGGCCGCCGCGGCGATTTTGTCGATGGCCGGCCGTGGCGCGCCGGCGGGCGCCGCCAAACCCAGCCACAGGCCGGTATCGAAGTCGGGCATGCCGGCTTCCGCCATGGTCGGCACGTTGGGCAGCGCGGCTGGACGTTTGGTCGCCGCTGTCGCCAGCGCGATGATCTGGCCCGCCGCGATTTGGCCTATCACCGACGAGGCGATCGTGAACGACATGGTGATGCGGCCGGTGAGCAGATCCTGGGCGATCTGCGGGCTGCCCGGATAGGGCACATGCGCGAGCTTGACGCCGGCGCGCTGCGCAAACATTTCCGCCGCCAGTTGCGGCAGGCTGCCCAAGCCGGTCGAGCCGTAGAGCACCTGCCCCGGCTTCGCCTTGGCCAACGCAATAAGCTCGGCAACGCTGTGCACGTTGCTGGCCGGATTGACGACCAGAACGACCGTGCCGATGGCCAATAGCGCGATCGGCACAAAATCTCGGCCGATATCGACGGTCGCTGATGGATTGATGATCACATTGGTCAGCGTCGACGCGCCGGCAGAAACAGGGTGCAGCCGTCCTTGGCGGCATGGGCGACGTATTGGGCTGCGATCAGCGAGCCGGCGCCCGGCTTGTTCTCGACCACGATCTCCTGGCCGACGAGCGGTGCCGCGCCCTGCGCGAAAAGCCGCCCGATGATGTCGGACGCCGCGCCGGGCGTGAAGCCGACAACGAGATGGATCGGCCGCGACGGAAAGGTGTCGGCAAATGCAATGCGCGGCCCCGCAGCCCCGCCTGCCAACAGCGACAGAACCGTTCTGCGGTGGAGTGTCATGGCCGTTACACTTGTAGCCCGCAGCACTTGTAGCCCGCATGAGCGCAGCGACATGCGGGATGCTCGTCTCAATGGCCGCTCCCGGATATCGCTTCGCTCATCCGGGCTACAGAATATGTACGCTCAGTACAGCGGCTCGCCCTCGACGGTGCAGCGGCGCAGTTCGCGGCGCTGTTCCGGCGGCCAGTCGGTGCGCGCGTGCAGGCAGGCGAGGTTGTCCCACATCACGAGATCGTCTGGCCGCCAGACGTGCTCGTAGATGATCGCCGGATCCTCGGCGATGGCGAATAGCTTTTCCAGCACCGCCTCGCTCTCGTTCCGGTCCATGCCCTCGATCCACATCGAGTTCTGACCGGCGACGTAGAGCGCCTTCTTACCCGAGCCGGGGTTGGTGACGATGATCGGTTGCAGACAATGATGGGTGCTTTCCAGCGGCAAAGTGATGTCGATGCGGCGGCCGACGCCGTATTGCTGGCCCTGCATCACCCAGGCGCCATCGAGCCGCCGCTTCAGATCGACCGGCAGGTTCTCGTAGGCCGCATACATGCTGGAAAACTGCGTGTGCCCGCCCTCGGACGGGATGTCGATGCCATAGAGGAACGTCGCGCGATGCGGGCGGCGGTGATAGCACTTGTCGGTGTGGAACCACATTTCGCCGTGACCGAGCGAGCCGAGCGCCTTGCCGCTGTCATCGACCTTGTCGCTGATCATCATCATGTCGTCCCATTCGGGCGAACCGGACGCGCCTGGTGCGCCAGGCTTCGGCGGCACGCGCTTGGCGACCGGGCCGAAATAGGAGGCGAAACGGCGCTGATCCTCTTCGCCGAGCTTCTGGTCGCGGAACAGCAGCACCGTGTGCGCGTGCCAGGCATCCATGACCTGGCGCAGGGTGTCCTTGTCGAGCGGGCGACTGAGATCGACGCCGCCGATTTCCGCCCCGATCATCGGGTGCAGCTTGGTGACCGTGACAGCCTGGGTTCGTTCGGCCAGCATCGTCATGTTTCGCTCCCGTCAATTCCACCGCCGCGTTACCCGGCGCAGTTGACGCAATATATCAGGCAAGCGGCCCCGCCAGAAGCACGCAACGGATGCAGGCGGCGCAGGGTTGACCCGCGCCCGCTAACGCGCCATTGAACCGTCCCATCAACCGGAATGCGCGGGACAGGACGATGGAAAAGTTCACGACCCTCGAAGGCGTCGCAGCGCCCCTGAAGATGATCAATGTCGACACCGACATGATCATCCCCAAGCAATACTTGAAAACGATCAAACGCACCGGGCTCGGCAAAGGCCTGTTCGCCGAACGGCGGTTTCGCGACGACGGCAGCGAAGACCCGGATTTCGTGCTCAACAAACCGGCCTATCGCAAATCGAAGATTCTGGTGGCGGGCGACAATTTCGGCTGCGGCTCTTCGCGCGAGCACGCGCCGTGGGCGCTTTTGGATTTCGGCATCACCTGCGTGATCTCGACCTCGTTCGGCGACATTTTCTACAACAACTGTTTCAAGAACGGCGTGTTGCCGATCAAAGTGTCGCCCGAGGACTTGGACAAGCTGTTCGATGACGCCGACCGCGGCGCCAACGCGACGCTGACCGTCGATTTGGAAAAGCAGGAAATCCGCGGCCCCGACGGCGGCGTGGTCAAATTCGAGATCGACTCACACCGCAAGAAATGCCTGCTCGAAGGCCTCGACGACATCGGCCTGACCATGGTCAAGAATGACAAGATCGACGGTTTCGAGTCCAAGACCAAGGCGGCGCGGCCCTGGGCTTAGGCGGCTTCGTTCTTGATCGGCGTCACGCGCTCTCGATGTGAACAACGTCGTAGAGCTCGGGCTGCGCCTCGCGCACCAATTCGCCAAAGCGCGGCCACCGTTTGCGGAACTCGGGCGAATGATGCGCGGCGGCGAGCTTGTCGGCGCTGGTCCACTGCACGTAATTGACGACGTGACTGCCGTCCTTGCTGCGATGCAGATTGACGGAAACGAAGCCCGGTTGCGTCGCCATGAAACGGGCACGCTCCTTCATCAGGTTGAGAACTTCGTCCTGATTGCCGGCGGGCAGCTTGATCGTCGTTATTTGCGTACAAATTCCATTGCTCTGGGCGATTTCGGGCATAAATACCTCCTTCGCTCCCCCGTTAAGATGGGAAACAACGCATAGTAGCCGCGGCGGCTTTCGCCCTATCGCAGTCGATCTCGGTTCGCTTACAACCTCCCTCCATTAATTGTCGCCAGATCCATGCATCAGATGTGTCCCGCCATTTCCATCGCGCACCTGTCGAAGACCTACGCGTCCGGGTTCCAGGCGCTCAAGGATGTGAGCCTCGACATCCGCCACGGCGAGATTTTCGCGCTGCTCGGGCCGAACGGCGCCGGCAAGACGACGCTGATTAACATCGTGTGCGGTATCGTGCGGCCGACCGCGGGTTCGGTGAAAGTCGACGGTCACGACATTCTGTCCGACTACCGCGCCGCCCGGTCGCTGATCGGGCTGGTGCCGCAGGAACTGACCACCGACGCGTTCGAGACGCCGCCGGCAACGATGCGGCTGTCGCGCGGCCTGTTCGGCAAGCCGCCGAACCCCGCGCACATCGAAAAAGTGCTCAAGGATCTGTCGCTGTGGGACAAGCGGGATTCGCGGATCATCACGCTGTCCGGCGGGATGAAGCGGCGGGTGCTGATCGCCAAGGCGCTGGCGCACGAGCCGCGGATTCTGTTTCTTGACGAGCCGACCGCGGGCGTCGATGTCGAGCTGCGCCAGGACATGTGGCAGCTTGTCCGCGCGCTGCGCGCTTCCGGCGTGACCATCATCCTCACCACCCACTACATCGAAGAAGCCGAGGACATGGCCGATCGGGTCGGCGTCATCAACAAAGGCGAGCTCATCGTGGTCGAGGACAAAGCCGAGCTGATGCGCAAGCTCGGCCGCAAGCAATTAACGCTGGAACTGCGCGAAAAGCTTGACGCCATCCCGCCCGCGCTCGCCGTCCACAAGCTGACTCTCGCGAACGACGGCAAGGAGCTGGTCTACACCTACGACACCAGAGCCGAACACACCGGCATCACGGCGCTGCTCGACGAACTCAGCGAGGCCGGCATCCAATTTAAGGATTTGCAGACCACGCAAAGCTCGCTGGAAGACATCTTCGTCGGCCTGGTGAGGCAGGGACAATGAAATTGTCATTCAACTTTTACGCCGTCCGGGCCATCTACGCATACGAAATGTCGCGCACGCGGCGCACGATCTTACAAAGCATCGTTTCGCCGGTGATCTCGACCTCGCTCTATTTCGTCGTGTTCGGCTCGGCGATCGGCTCGCGTATGACCCAGATCGAGGGTGTCAATTACGGCGCCTTCATTGTACCCGGGCTCATTATGCTGATGCTGCTGACACAGAGCACGATGAACGCCTCGTTCGGCATCTATTTTCCGCGCTTCGTCGGCACGATCTACGAGGTGCTGTCCGCGCCAGTATCGCCGCTCGAAATTGTGCTCGGCTATGTGGGCGCCGCGGCCGTCAAATCCATCATCCTTGGCTTCATCATCCTGGCGACGTCGTGGCTGTTCGTGCCGATCCACGTCGACCATCCGTTCTGGATGGTGGCGTTCCTGGTCCTCACATCGCTCGCCTTCAGCCTGTTCGGCTTTATTCTCGGGCTGTGGGCCGACAGTTTCGAGAAGCTGCAGGCGGTGCCACTGCTGATTCTCACGCCGCTAACGTTTCTCGGCGGCACATTCTACGCCACCAGCGTGCTGCCGCCACCGTGGCGGACCATCGTGCTGTTCAATCCGCTGGTTTATCTGATTTCCGGCTTTCGCTGGAGCTTCTTCAATATCGCCGACGTCAATGTGGGCCTCAGCTTAGCGGCAACGCTGTTGTTTCTCGCGGTCTGCATGGCCGTCGTCTGGTGGTTCTTCAAGACCGGCTACCGGCTGAAAAACTAAACGAAGGCACTAACCTCCGCCGGCCTTCGCAGCCGCAAAGCTCACTGCCGTCACGATCGGCGGCCCGGCCTGCGAAATGAGCCGGCTGCCGGGAGGCGTAGGCGCAGTTGAAAGCGAGGCCAGCGCAAGCGCGTCGAGCAGAAACATGGTTCCCACTATGCCTCCAATGCTCCAGCCTAATAGCGCGAGGGTGCGCTGTTCATCATCGTCCATCTCCCGATCAAAAAACCAGAACGCCCATTATTCGAAAAAGTCCGGTTGCCAAGATGACAAAATGATTTTCGGTCCGCAGCTCCCCGGAACTGGAACATAAGCATGACGGCGGGTTTGTTGTGTCGCTTGGCGTGAAGGGGCGCACTCACGTCCCGGAGAGACCATGGACAAGAAGATTGCCGGCCTGCTCGGCGCCGCTGTTGCACTGACTGCCGTAACTACCGCCCAGGCAGCAGCCCCTGCCGCCCCTAGCGCAACCCCGACGAGTTACAAGGATCTGCTCGATCCCGTCCCGAACGCTCTGCCGCAGTTGAAAGCTGACGATGCACGGCGTTTCCAGACCAATACGATCCTAGCGGATGAAACGGTGATCATCAAAAAGAAAGACCGTCATCATCACCACCACCATCATCATCATCAGGATTGATGTGGTTGGACTGCGCGCGGGGGACTTTCAGCCGCGTCCCTTGCTGCGTTCTTGTGTCAACGATCGATGGGTGGTGACGCCGGCCGGTTGGGGCCATGGGTCGGTATTAAAGAGCGCTTGCCTGTCAGACTGCGGCTTTGACCGCCGGCGCGGTCGTGCTCCGCTGTTGCCGCTGAGTGATGGCATCAGCAATCTCCACGGTACGCCGCGCCATGTCGGCGTGCAGGCGCTCGACCATGCGGCCTTCGATCTGAATTACGCCCTTGCCCTGGTTCTCCGGCAGGTCGAACGCGGCGATGATCTTGCGCGCAGCGTCTACTTCCTCCGGCGCCGGCGAAAAAGCATCGTTGCACGCCTCGATCTGCCGCGGATGGATGAGCGTCTTGCCGTCAAAGCCGAAGTCGCGCGCCTGCCGGCATTCGTCCGCAAAGCCTTCGGCATTGCCGAGATCGTTATAAACGCCATCGAGGATGTCGATGCCGAACGCGCGTGCGGCAGCGATGCAATTCGTCAGCCACGGCAGCATCGGCGCGCGGCCCGGAACGATGCGGGCGCGCGTATCCTTGGCGAGATCATTGGTCCCCATGACGAAGCCGGACAGCCGCGTCTCCGAATCCAGCGCCGCCGCCGCGATGGCGCCGACATTGATCATGGCGAGCGGCGTCTCCATCATCGCCCAAACGCGAATATGCGGGTCGGTTCCCATGTCGACGATGCGGGCGGCGAGATCCTGCAACTGATGCGGGTCGGAAATCTTTGGCACCAGCACTGCGTCAGGTCGGGCATCGGCGATGGCATGCAGGTCGTCGACCCACCAGCGGGTATCGAGGCCGTTGATGCGCACAAAAACTTCGCGGTCGCCGAAGCCGCCTTTTTCCAGGGCGTTCTTGATCTGCTCCCGCGCCATCGCCTTGGCCTCCGGCGCCACCGCATCTTCGAGGTCAAGAATGATGCCGTCGGCCGGCAATTCGCGCGCTTTTTCGATTGCCCGCGCGTTCGATCCGGGCATGTACAAAATGCTGCGCCGCGGGCGGACACTCATCAGCTATTCCCCATTCCCCTCGGCATCAAACTAACGGCTTAGCACGGTTCGTGCCAAGGGCGCGGCATGGCGGAGAGCGCTGCTTGCTTCGCACGCGGAAGTCCGGCGCGAGGCAGTCGCTACGCCGCCTTTTGCTTGGCGGTGATCAGCTTGCGGTTGATCAGACATTCGGCAATCTGGATGGCGTTAAGCGCCGCGCCCTTGCGCAGATTGTCGGAGACGATCCACATGGCGAGGCCGTTCTCCACGGTCGCGTCCTCGCGGATGCGGCTGATGTAGGTGGCGTCCTCGCCGGCCGCCTCGTAGGGCGTCACGTAGCCGCCCGGCTCATGCGAATCGATCACCAGGCAGCCGGGTGCAGAGCGCAGAATGTCGCGCGCCTCTTCGGGCGTGATCGGATTCTCAAACTCGACGTTGACCGCCTCGGAATGGCTGATGAAGACCGGCACGCGCACGCAGGTGGCGCTTAATCTGATCTTGGGGTCGAGGATTTTTTTTGTCTCGACCAGCATCTTCCATTCTTCCTTGGTGTAGCCGTCCTCCATGACCTCGTCGATGTGCGGAATGACGTTAAACGCGATGCGTTTCGGAAAATGTTTGGTCTCAACCTCGCCGAGCGTGAATACCGCCTTGCTCTGGGAAAACAGTTCGTCCATCGCATCTTTGCCGGCGCCGGACACGGACTGATAGGTGGCGACGACGACGCGCTTGATTTTGGCGTGATCATGCAGCGGCTTGAGCGCAACAACGAGCTGAGCCGTCGAGCAATTCGGATTGGCGATGATGCCGCGGTTACGGAAGCCCACTATGGCGTCGGCATTGACCTCCGGCACGATCAGCGGAACGTCGATGTCATAGCGCCAGCACGAAGAATTATCGATCACCACGGCGCCGGCGGCGGCGATCTTCGGCGACCATTGCCTCGACACTGTGGAGCCGGCCGACATCAGACAGATGTCGGTGTGCGAGAAATCGTGATGCTCGAGCGCTTTGACCTTCAAGATTCGATCGCCGAAGGACACTTCAGTGCCCAGGCTCCGGCGCGAGGCCAGCGCCACGACCTCATCGGCCGGGAACGACCGCTCGGCCAGAATGGAGAGCATCTCTCGCCCGACATTGCCGGTCGCGCCGACAACGGCGACGCTGTAACCCATCGTTAACTCTCCATCGAAAATTCGCGCCCGTTCCGGCGCCGCGGGAACCGGAGCGGAAGCGCTTCTAAGCGAGAAACGTCCCTAATACAACGTTGAAGGGGCGTTGTCGTGCCGCCGGCCGCGTATTCGCTGTCACGGGATATTGGCGCCACTTTCGTGCGCGTTCTCGCCTATATGGGCGGTCTTGGATCGGTTGCCATTGCGGCCGCAAGCTTTTTCCATGTGCCGGCCCTGATCGCCGCGACCGGTCCGTCGCCGAACTCACAGTGGATTGAGGTCAACCGGCCGCACCCGGCCTTCGAACTGGCGATGCCGGATCAATCGGCCATACCGGCCAACTATGCGATTTGGCGGCGCGCCGCCGATGGTGCCCGCAAGGACGTATTGACCTGGGGCACCGCAGCCGAGCCCGGTCCTTTTGTCAGCATCGAAATCTACCGGTCGGGCGATCGGACCGAGCCGTTCATCGATCCGGACAGCGAGATTGCGGCGCGTATCGTGCCCTATACGGTCGCCGACGACGTCAAACCGGCGGGCCGCATCGACAGCAAGTTCGGCACGGTTCCGCTGGTCGATTTCAGTATCGCGACCCGTGGCCTGCAACGGCGCTGCCTCGGCTTTGCCCGTGCCTTTACGCGACCCCCGATGCAGATCGCCGGCTGGTATTGCAGTCCGGGCGAAGAGATTGTCGATCGGGCCGCGCTGGCTTGTGTGCTCGACCGGCTCACAATCCTAACGGCCGGCGGCGATCCCGGGCTCGATGCCCTGTTTGCTCGCGCCGAGGTCAAGCGAACATTCTGCGGCCGCCGCGACCCGATCTTTGCAGCCACCACAGAGCGTACCGGATCGACACCGAGGCGGCACGGCCGCCGCTCCCGCCATATCGGACTGCGGGAAACCATCCAGTTGCGCTGATCGACGCGCGCTGCCGCCTGTTGGCTGACGGCAGTGTCGTCCAATCCGGGGTGCACCTGCTAGACTCCGCATAGTACACCGCTTCATTCTATCGACTGCGAGATTCCCCCAATGTCAGACTCCGAGAATGCGTCCGGCTCGCCGGCCGCGGCTGCGGACAACGCCTTCGATCCCGCCGCCGCAGGCTGGGAGCCTTATGGCGACGACGGCTTCATTGGGCTGGTCGGCCCGTTGTGGGCACGGCCGTTCGGCGACAGCTACCTCTATGCCTTCAAGGCCGAGCACAAGCATCACAATCGCCGCGGCATCGTCCAGGGCGGCATGCTGATGACGTTCGCGGACCGCGCCATGGGAATGACCTGCTGGTACGCGAATAATCGCCAGCCGCAGGCACCCGTGCAACTCGATGTGCATTTCATCGATGCCGTTCAGATCGGCGAATTTGTCGAAGCCAAGTGCAGGATCATGCGCCGGACGCGTTCATTGGTCTTTATGGCCGCCGACCTCGTCGTCGGCACGCGCGTCGTCGCAACCGCCGTAGGCGTTTGGAAGACGCTTGAAACGGCGAGCGCTTCCACTCGCGCCGGCGAAATCCGCATTTTGTCCGCGGCCGCGCTGCGCGAAATTGTTGTTGAACTCGGCCAGCAATACGCGAGACAAACGGGCGTCAAGCTCGTGCCCAAATTTACCCGCTCGCCGCTCGTCCGCAACCGCATCCGCGCCGGCGAGGCTTTTGACATCGCCATGACCACGCGATCGCGCATCGATGAACTGGCGAAGGAGAACAAGGTCGCCGCCGACTCCGCCATCGCTCTGGGGCGCTCGGGCATCGGCGTTGCCGTGAAAGCAGGCCGACCGAAACCCGACATCGGCTCGGTAGAGGCGTTTACCCGCGCGCTACGGACGGCCGACTCGATTGCCTGCGCCGATCCTGCCTTTGGCACCGCGAGCGGTCTTTATCTGGCGAAACTATTTGTGCGGCTCGGCCTGGCAACCGAATTGAAAGCCAAGATTCGACCGGTCGGCGCCGAAGGCGGCGAGGCTGTCGTGGTGTGCGCGGCCGTCGCCAGCGGCGAAGCTGAACTGGGCCTGCAGCAGATTGCCGAGATCGTCGCGGTCCCGGGAGTCGATCTCGTCGGCCCGCTGCCTGACGAAATTCAGCACACGACGGTTTTCTCCGCCGCACTCGCCGCGGCTGCGCCGCGACCGGATCTGGCGCGCGACTTCCTTACGTTTCTCAGGTCTCCGGCGGCGAAAGCTATCGTCGCCGCACACGGGATGGAGCCGGACTGAAGGACCAGCTCAGGTCCCGTAGTTTTTCGCCAGATAGTCGGCGATCGCCTTGGCGTCGGCATCGCCGATCGGCGCGCCCATGGCCTTGATCATCTTGGTAACCTCGGTGTTCCAGCCGGCGGCATTGAGAAACGGCGAGTTCATCGGAATATATGCCAGGCTGTGACAGGTTCCGCAGTTGCGTTCGACCGCGGCGGCGCCGGGACCGGGCTTGAGCTTGATCTGCTGCAATTGGCTCTGGGCCCACGCCGAAGCGGCAATCATCGTCGCCAGCAGCGCAATGACAAGCGTTCGCATGATCTGCTCTCCTTCAGCTTGCGTTCAGCGTGAGATGCTGCATCACGTTGTTGTGGTAGCCGGCGGGATTGAAAATCAATGTGGCGGTCTGAGTCTGACCGATAGTGTTGACCGCATTGGCCATCACCGTAACTTTGCCGCGCTTGGCGTTGAGATCGAAACTCCACGGCCGAAAGGCGAAGCGGCCGAGGTCCTGACCCAGCTTGGCCTCGGACCACGTCTTGCCATCGTCGGTCGAAACCTCGACAGCGCGGATGCCATAGCCGCCGTCCCACGCGAGTCCGCTCACTGTGACACTACCGGCTTTCACCTTGGCGCCGTCGCGGTGGCTGGTGATCAGCGAATTGACCACCATTTCGGTGATCGGGGTGCTGGTCGCGTTCTCCTGACTGACGAAACGCGCCACGACCGGAAATTTTCCGATCGGAATGCGATAGGCCGGATTCATCCAAAAGCCGCCTTGCGGCTTGGTCAGCGCGGTCACCGAAGTGAGATGTTTCATCCAATAAGTGCCGGTCCAGCCTGGCACGATCAGCCGCGCCGGGAAGCCGTTGAAATGCGGCAGCGGCGCGCCGTTCATCTCATAGGCGATCAACGTCGACTCATCGATCGCCTTCCAGACTGGCAGGCTCTTGATGAAGTCCGGCGTCTTGTCGACGACCGGACCGTCGGCGCCATTGAACGCGATCTCGATCGCTTCGGGTTTGAGGCCGACCATCGCCAGCACATCTTTGAGCCGCGCGCCTTTCCAGCGCGCGCAGCCCATGGCGCCATACCCCCATTCGACGCCGGCGACATGCGGCTGCGACAGACCGCGCCTGTTGCCCGAGCATTGATTGACCGCAACGACCTCGTAGGCCGGCATTTTCTTGAGAGCATCGAGCGTGATTTCGGTGTGCCCGTTCGCACCTTCGCCGCCGACATCGATCTTGTAAGACTTGGCATCCACTTCGGGGATGTACGACAGGTGGTAACGGACGAAGAACTCATCGTTGGGCGTGATCGGCGTGCGAAAGTATTCGAGCGGCGCCTCGTAATTCGGCCCGCGGTCCGCCAATCTGATGAGCGGCTTTTTGCCCGGCAGCGTCGCCATCGTGGCGTAGCTCGCAACGCCGGATGGCACCCCCGGTGTGAGCTCCGCGGCCGCGGATTGCGCCCGTAACGGACTGGCCAAGCCCAGTCCACCGCCGGCGAGCACTATGCCGGCACCGGCCTGACGCAACAATGTACGGCGGCTCAAAGCCGCCGGGATAAGGCTGCCCATGGGACTCCTCCCTGTGGTTGGCGCGCGCTCTGCTCTCAGGCGCGTCGCCCGCATTGGCCTTCATCAAGACCACGCGCCGGAATAATGTGGCATAAATCTCGGGACGGAAAGCATGTTTTTCTGCCGCATCGGCAGCGCATGGAACCGAGAGCTTTGGCCGACGGTTGGCAAGGCGCTATTGCGGCGGGCAGAACCGGGTTAAAGTGGCGTGGCAATAAAGCGAGGCCCCATGCGCATCATTGCGGTTGCTGCGGCAGTCCTCACGGTTTCCACCGCGCTCGCATGCGCGGCCCACGCCGCACCTAAGAAGAAACTCACTTGCTCGGGGCGTGCGACAAACTCCTCTTGCTGGCAGCGCCACCAACACGGCTCAGGCGGCGAGCGGCTTGAGCTCCACAGCG